>Ga0255764_10000115_pt1 | contig 68369 bp, 50 predicted proteins | sample 071ome_30_FD_179964 | JGI IMG/M metagenome (GOLD analysis project Ga0255764, IMG submission 179964) | Coastal salt marsh microbial communities from the Groves Creek Marsh, Skidaway Island, Georgia - 071406AT metaG (version 2) | ecosystem: Environmental > Aquatic > Marine > Intertidal zone >... | reverse complement strand
TTTCCCTGATGAATTAGGTGCTGATCTTCTTAAGAACGATGTCGATGGTGACGTGGATGGTGATTTCACCAACAAAACAATTGATGTCGACGATGATTATGATTCGATTTACGACTGGTATGACGTTGATGACGACAACGATGGAATTTGGGATTACTTCGAAGTGGACTCAAACAACGATTTCGATGATGACACAAATCAAAACAATGGTAATTTCTTCACCGGGTCAAATTGTGTAGACAACGATGATGACGGAAATGATGCCGACGCAGACGACGACGGTTTCTTCCAAGCGGTTTGGGACCGAGGTATCATGCGACAAGGACTTGGAATCATCACATTCTACGATGTTGACAATGACAACGACGGTATTCCTGACGGAGAAGACCCAGACGATGACAACAACGGTGTCCTCGATGCTGACCAAGAACTTCAGGCCGGTTGTTTCTGGGGCGAAGAGCAACACACATGGGACAACGACAACGATGGAATTGTGAACTGGAAAGACGATGATTGGGATGGCGATGGCCTCACCAATGCAGAAGAACTTCTTGTGAGCAAGGTTGCTCCGTTTGACCATGATAACGATGGCCTTCGTGACGACATCGATGTTGATGATGACCAAGACGGCATGCACGACAAAGACGAAGTCATTCTCTGGCCAACACGGTTCTCAAGGAATTCAACCAACCCATGGGACCATGATGATTTCGGAGACGGAGAAGCACTCGCAGACCCGTCTGGCAATTCAACCGGCCCAGATGCAGTCGACAACGATGATGACAACGATACACTTTGGGACAGCGATTATGACCACCTTGAGGAAGGCGAGACATCATCTTCATGCTACCAAGGTCAAGAATCCTCCGACTGGGACTCAGACAACGATTGTGTTCTCGATGAAGATGACAAGTCCCCGACATACATCACGCTCAATGCTCCTAGCACATTGTGGCTCGATGCTCGGCAACCTACGATTTTCTCTGGGCATGTTGATTGGATCAATCCTGTCTCTTTGCAACAAGAACCAGCACAAGAACTGCCAGTTCAAGTCATTATTGAATGGGCAAATAACGGTACAGTTGCTAAGGAAACAGTCGATGTTTTGACAAACAACCAAGGAAACTTCTCTGTGGGTCAGTTCCTGTATCCAGAAGATTTGACGGTTGGCGACAGCTCAACATATCGAGTCTACGCAGTTGTGACCGAGATGTTTACATTTAACGGAAACGAATCTACATCGTATTATGTTGGTGCAGAAGCAAACCTCACAGTTGATTATTCAGCATGGACATACTTTAGAAGCGACGAACAACCGTTTTGGCTCGACTTCAAGGCACATTATGAAGCCGATTGGGAACGAGGAATTTACGACAACCGTATTGTGCATGCCCCGATTACCTTCTCCATCTTCGGTGGATTGTTTGGAAACATCACACACCCAACAAACTTCACCGGACTCGGAAATAACGGATATCGAACAGACGCTACTGGTTGGGCATCATTGACGTTCGTTCAAGATATTGGAATCAATGGTGTATGGAAACAAGTACGATGGAATTCAACATACGACAACGGACCCGGCGAACTTCCTGGTGCCTACGAAGAAATTGCTTGGGATAACACGACCAAATCACACAATGTTGTGACAGACTCAGGCGGAAACACGCTTGTCTATGATTACACCAACACAAGTTTACCACCTGGTGACATTGAGGTTGTAGCACGGGTTTCACCAGAATTGGCGTATGAATACCCATTCCCATGGATGTATGGTGATGAATCCGAACCATTCTCCATCCGAGTGATGCACAGAATGAACATCCTTGGACAAATGATTGTCGACGGAAAGAGTCCAATTTACTATTATGACCAGACCATCAACAATGGTGATGGAACATTTGGTGACTGGGCGACCCTCTTCCATGGACCAGGCTTACAAGCTCACGGCATCGATTACGCTACGGTTTCTGCCTACAAGCCATATCCAAAGGAATGGGATGGAGATGTAGCAACATTAACCGGTGAATCTGCAAAGCTCGCACCGTTCTTATCTTCGACAAACGGTACACACTGGTTCATCAACCTCGTCAACGGTGGAGATAGTAACCTTCCACCATGTGGGCCTGTGGACAGAACAGATCCAAACAGCCTCATCCGGTGCGAAATCGTCCCTGAAATGAACACTGGTGAAGCCTTGCAAGTGATTGGTTCAGTCACCAACAGAACGAATGAGCCATGGGTCCAAGACCCGATTGCTCTACAGGTTGACACCGACAAGAACGGACAATTCCTCGGAGCTGGTGAAACTGCATACACTCAAACACCAAAGATGGTTAACGGTGAAGCACGCTACGATTACAACTGGTCATGGTACAGTCAATATTCGGCTGGAACATACGGCATGCGTGTTGACTTTACCAACTCCGCATATTACTTCACAGGTAATTCCTCGTCCCTTGCTCCAACTGGTGCTTACATCAACGTTACAGTTGTTGGTACAACCGACTTCTTAACAACGTCATTACCACGTTTGTACAGAAACACAAACACGAGCATACAGGCTAAACTAGTTGATAACTCACTCCAACCAGTTCGAAGTGCTCCAATCAATTGGACATGGTCATTCGATGGCCGTAGTGGTGTAAATTACACTGACGACAACGGATTCTTCGAAATCCCATTTGAGGTAAAAGCAAACGATCAACTCGGCAATTTCACATTACAATTTGAGTATGCAGGAACGAGTTTGTTGAAAGGTAACTCCGCCACACAATCTGTTTGGGTTGTCTCAAGAACATTCATGCAGGTAATTTCATCTGACCCGAACCTACGTCGTTCCGGTGATAAATGGGATTTCACAGCACAAGTGACGGACGATAACAAAACAATCGAACGAGATTCTGGAGGTTCAGCACTTACTGGTTCGACTCCGCCGAACGGTGGGCTTGTTGATGTCATCTTCGAGGGTAAGGACTTCGATGGAGTTTCACACAGACAAGTTGTTGCTACACTTGCTCCGGCAGCAGGACTTATCTCCTTACCTGAACCACAACCAGACAACTCTCACTTGTGTTACTACGACGGAAATGGTGACGGTATACCTGACCGGGATGTTGATGGAGATGGCCTTGAAGATGAGGAAACCATCGGATGTATGAAGGCAAACATCAGCCCGCTGAATCCACAACTTCTCCGCGACGACCCTGAATCATTCTTACCGGATGGTTTCGGACCAGTCAACGTCATTCTAAGGTTCCGAGAAACCTTGCCGAACGAAGGTTGCCGCGAAATTGATGTTTCATACCTTGGAATTCAGGGTGCATGGGACCCTTGTACTAGTGTTCCTGGTAACGACCACTTCAGGTTGACAATGACACACAATGCAAACGGTTTCTCCTTGATTGGAAGAACACTCATGACCGTCGACGACCAAATTGTCTACACAAGCGAAGTTGACCCAATGACTGGTGAGGTCGTGCCAAAGCCAATGATTGTCACAGGACAACTGCGAGATGAACTTGGCACCAACTTGACCAACAGAATGATTCGTGTCAATTACGAAATGATCAACGGCCAGACTGGACCCGTTGCATGTCAATCCGGTATGACGGATGCCGGCGGGTACTTCTCTATTCTTTGCCCACTATCTGACGTGATGGCAGGAAAGGCAAAGGTTACAGTCGTTTATTCAGCATACGACAATAATGATGCGTACAGGTACGAGAACAAAACAGTTCAAACCGAATTTGACGTGTTCTCTAACTCAACCCTACAAATCACAGAGGTTGGACCATTTAAGTCGAGTGTTGACGAATATGTAGCCGATAACGGCTCAAGGTTCCCAGTTCTTTACTTGAAGGAATCCTTCCACGTTGAAGCATACCTTGCTCAAACCAACGGGCAAGCTGTTGGAGGAAAGTGTTTGAACATCTACCTCGATCCACTTGAAAACGTTCGACCAATTGCCACGATTCGAACAAGCGATATCGATGGAACGATCACGTGGTTTAGCGGTGACCCTGAACAGAACCCCACATTACGAGGCGTAGAAACGACTGGTGGAAAGACCGAAGGCTTCAGAATCTTGAGGGTTGCATTTGAACCAGATGTCAATGTACCTGGTGGCTGTGATAAAGACAGTTCAAACTCATTGAATGGTTCAGCCATGGAACTCACTGTACTGGTGCGGTCAAGAGTTGACCTGCAAGTGAAACAGACTTGGAGCAATTCTGGTGTGAATGGTATTGATACAGGCGAAATGGTCCAGGGTGAAGTTGCTTTGCTCCGAGACAGAATTGACATGGCAATCGAAAATGAAGAGATTATCTTCGCATACGAGTACTTTGACGATTCAACAAATCAATGGATTCTTTCGAACACAAACAACAGGACAAGAACAGATGAACAAGGTACTGCGAGCTTCGCATGGGAATTCACCGGAAAATCTTGCGATGGAAACGAATGTATCGGTTTGTGGAGAATTACTGCCTATTATCCTGGCTCAACATACTTCGCGCCTTCCCAAGACAACATTACTCACGAGATTCATTGGAGGCAATCGGATGATGTGTCGTCACAAAGTTCATTCTTCAGCCCTCAGAACATCGTCTTGTTATCGATCATTTTGATGGCTCTTCTCATTGCAGGTTTGATGTACTATCAGCGTGTACAAGAGCGAAGACAAGTTCAAGCATTACACGGTATTCTCACCGATGCAATTATTGAATTGAGAGCAAGCAATGAATATATTGCAATTATCTTCGATTGTTACAAGAACCTTGTCAAGCACTTCAAGAAGTACGGCTTCATGAAGAAGGTCTACGAAACAGCTCGTGAATTTGAAGCGGCAGTTCGAACAGCGTTTGGCATGGTTCCAGAAGACCAAATGGACGCATTCCTTTCAATCTTTGAAGAAGCCAGATACTCCGAACACACCATCGATGCAACGCATCGAGACAAGGCTGTAGGAACGCTCTCTATGATCACGACATCGTTGACGAGGGCACTTGGTGAAGAAGGCCAAGTCAAGAGATTCGACACTGCCGGTCTGTATGAAAAACAAACCAAGGCAGGAGAATTTGTTGCAGCAGATGGAACAACACGATTCGCTGGCGAACAAGACGGTGAAGGCTCAGATTTCTCAATCTAAGCCCTGCCGTGAGCCAATGAGATTCGATTGTGAATCTCTCTGCCGAACATTCAAAGAGTTGGACCCATGTCCGCCGGTCATGGATGACTGGAAATCTATGGTCGGCGCAGCGATGGAACTTGAGACACAGGATGTTGTACAAGCATACAACAAATATCAGGAGGCTAGTCGGCATGCTCTTGCAGAGGCACAGTCCTTGCTTGGCGATCTCGAAGCTGCTCAAATCATCGAAGCGATTTATGGAGCCGTGTTCTCCTATTCCAACTCGATATTGTTGCAAATGAAAGTAGAAGATATGGCTCCTGGAGAGGTTGACCATACGTTCAGAGTTGGGCATGCATACGGCGTTAGTTGCGTCCTCAACCACCTCATTGACGAACTCAAAGAATTTGGCGGCATCACATCACTTGAAGCACTCGACGACTTTTCAGACCAAGTCCATGACGAAATTCTCAAAGAAGCGAATAAATCCGACCTAGCTGTTGAAATTCTCGATGCAAAAGGGGAACCATACTACCCCGAGTGAGCGATTCCTATCAAAATAAGACGCTGTATCGCGTCGGTGACTTCTTAATGGGTAGGGGGGTCGGCAGCATGCTTCTAGCATCGAGGGAGTCAAATGAGCAACCCAGAACGAAAGACAAATGCGCAATTGATTGAGGTTATCGATCAGTTAAAGGCACAGTCTCGTGAAACCGGTTCTGCTGTTTGGCGAGATGTGGCAGTTCGTCTCCAAAAGAGTCGAAAGAATTGGGCGCAACCAAACCTAAGCAGAGTGAGCAGATACGCATCCGACGGCTCAGTCGTCGTCGTTCCTGGCAAACTCCTTGGGTCTGGTGAGGTAACCAAGAGCCATACCATCGCCGCCTACAGTGTCAGTTCAGGTGCACGTGAAAAGATTGAGGCCGCTGGTGGTCGATGTTTAACCTATAGTGAACTAATGAACGAAAACCCAACTGGATCGGGGGTGGTTATCCTTGGCTGAAACAACCTATGTATTCAACGCCGAAGGTGTCATCATGGGTCGATTAGCTTCGACCGTGGCTGAAATCCTCCTGAAAGCAGCACGAGAGGACCGAGACGACAAGGTCGTCGTTATCAACGCAGAAAAAGCGATGATTTCAGGCCGCTCTACTGCAGTATTTTCCCGGTATCAAGAAAAGTATGAACTGAATCATGCTCGTAAGGGGCCATATTTCCCCCGAATGCCTGATATGATTTTCAAGCGTGCGGTTCGAGGTATGTTGCCTTATCAAAAAAAGAGCAGTGGTCGACGGGCACTCCGTAACCTTCGAGTTGAAATTGGATGCCCAAGCCATTTGGCAGGCGACCTACCAGAAGGTCACACCAGCGGTGATGACTCTGCGATTCGAGGAAAAACTCCAGACCGATTCGTTTTACTCGGTGAAGTCAGCCAACACCTTGGCGCTCCTTCACATCGATGGAACGGAGGTGAAGCATGATGGCTAAGAAAAAGAAATCCGTTGAAATGTCCGGCAAGCGAAAGACTGCAGTTGCTCGTGCAACAGTCAAGCCCGGACAAGGCCGCGTTCGTATCAATTCAGAACCGGTCGAAATCATGCAACCAGAACTTGCACGTCGAAAGACAATGGAACCTCTCATCATCGCAGATGCCATGAATCGACTTGCAAAAGTTGACATCAATGTCGTTACCTCTGGTGGAGGTATTATGGGTCAAACCGACGCAATCCGAACAGCGATTGCACGAGGCCTCGTGCATTACAATGGTGGTGCAGAAGGCGTTGACGAAGACCTTCGAGATGAATATCTCAGATACGACCGAAGTCTTTTGGTCAACGACCCACGAAGAAAAGAACCGAAGCACCAACTTGGACGCGGTGCTCGACGCAAGAAACAAAAGTCCTACCGATGAGGTGTTTTGATGATTATACCAGTACGATGCTTCAGTTGTGGCGGTGTTATTGCACACAAATGGGAAGAATTCAACGAGCTTGTTGCAGCAGGTAAAGAAGTTGCAGAAGCACTTGACGGCATCGGTCTCAAGCGATATTGCTGTCGACGAATGTATGTTGGCCACATCGACTTGATCACCGAGGTCGCACCATTTAGTGCAGCCCGTCTTTGAAGTGAAAATACTCGGGCCCGTGGGTTAGCTTGGCCTATACTTGGCGGCTGGGGGCCGTCAGACCCCGGTTCAAATCCGGGCGGGCCCACCAACCTTCTGTTCGTGTCATGAACCACTTCAATTGATGACACCGACCCCTCAGTTTGATAAGGTCAACACCCTACAACATGTTATGAGAAGACATGCGATTTTTCTTACCACGCTGATGTTGTCTGCACTCTTCATGGTGACGATTCAAGGAGCAGACACGACCATCTCAACATCAACAACATGGTCATCTGACGATTATATCTTACAAGGGAACGTAACGGTTTCGTCAGGAACGACGTTAACCATTGATGATATTTCAACGGTTGACGCCAAAACATATTCCATTATTGTTGAAGGTGTCTTGCGGGCTTCCAACACGACATTTTTCTCTTCTGAACCTCCACTCACAGGTGGGTCGCAAGGTCAAGGTATGTGGTCTGGCATCCACGTTGCACCCGGAGGTTCAGTGTATCTTGATGATGTTCAAATCTCAAACGCAGAATCTGCTCTATACATAGAGGGAAGTGCCCAACTTAACAACATCTACCTCAATCATTCCTACATCGGTATTCGCATCGATGGAGGTTCAGTATCAGCAACCTCGATTGACATCGAGTCGATGGATTTCGACGGTGTTCGACTTGAATCCTCTGGTATGCTATCCCTCGACCAAGGCTCATTTTCAAATGTGAGTATCGGTATTCAATCGGATGGATTTGCGGATGTGACAAATTTAGCAATTCACAGAGCAGGTATTGGATTCAAAGGCATGTCAGGCCAACTTCTTATTGATCAATCAGGGGTGTATAACTCTACCATCGGCTATGTTAGTCAACAAGGCGTCCAAATGCGAGTGAACAACTCCTTGAGTTTTGATACAATTCTATCGCTCGATGCTGGCGATGCAGATGATTTTGAAGCTCACCACGGTTCGTTTGAAGGGGATCGCTTTTTGTTTTCATCTGGTTCAGAATCGTTGATGTTGGACGATGTTGCTTTCTCAGGTTCAGGCGATGAACAAAGGTATGCTATGGACGTAAAGTGTAGCCTTGCATGCTCGTTTACTGATGTGACCATCACCAACGCTTCAAAGGCAATTCAGTTGTCAGGTGCAGGACCATATGATTTCGATAGATTGGAAATCACAAACTCTGACCGAGGCATCGATGTTGTCGGAGATTCAATTCTCTCATTAACAGATACCAATATCGAGACTGAAGAATCAGCGTTGGATTCACAAGGTGCCTCGACATCGATTGAGAACAGCATTTTCGAACTTCTATCAAACAGCAGAGCCGTATCACTGGTCCAGGGTTCACATCAGTGGGATGGGGTGACGATTCAGAAACAATATTCGTCTCAAGACCATACCTCCACAGGACTTTATATTTGGTACAGTATCATGGAATCGTCAACGTTGTCGCTTAGTGGTTGGAGCAACGGTATTGTGGCTCAATCAACAGATATGGCCCTCGCTGATGTTTCGATAACTCAAGGTGTCGATATCGGTCTCGATGCGGAAAATTCAAAAATTTCCATTCAAGATTTGGCAACCCAATCAGCTGATACAGGTATTGAATTTGATGGGTATGGTCCGTTGCAAATTGTGAATTGGACAGCAGATGTCCACCAAACACCCCTTCTACTAGAGAATAATGCATTAGCAAATATTCGTTCATTCCGTCCAATCAACACAGCCCCGAATGCCGCTGATGCCATGGGTGATGGAACGCTGTATTATGGTTCAAATCTCAACCCGACAGTTGCAACAACGGCTTCACATGAATTGATTGAAACACCTGTAACATTCACAGATTTGATTGGAGATCCAATTGAAGCAACGATTGTTGTTCACGGTTTTGAGATGATGAGCAATGCGAATGGTGCTGCAAATATCCCTCTTGTGAGTTCGGGTTCAGTTGCAGAAGTGACATACTTGGGTGCTGGGGTTCAAACCACGCTGTACGGGGGCCAGAATGGCCAAAGCGTTCAAGTCCCTGTGATACCAGCAGGCGATTGGACCATTTCAAGTGGGCAATCTGTTGTTCTAGGACCCAGGCCAGATGGACAAGCACATCTCATTGGCGGGGACTTGACCATTCAAACGAATGCACAACTGACACTCGTCGATACTGCAGTTGTTGTTCCATCAGGGTCAAGTGTTCAACTTGAAGGAAGCGGAGTGCTGTACGGTCGAAATGCCCATCTCACAACTGACATGGTAAGCCTCGGCGCCTCATCGTTTATTTCTGGATTCGAAGGTATCTTTGAGATTACAGGCGATGTAGCATGGTCATGTTTAACCAAGAAGGAGACAGATTTCTTGTTCGTCGATGGCGATGTTACATTGCAACCGAACTGCGAGGTTGATCTGTATGATGGTTATGTTGATGGCGACATCACAGCATGGACAGGAGCAAAAATGACGCTGAAATCATCCCTTGCAGTTACTGTACTCGATAAAGGTGAAGCCATTTCAGGAGCAGTCATATCCATTGATGGAGCCATTTCACAGACCGATACCTCAGGACAGATTACGGCTTATTCAAACGCCCGAGTTGTCGATGAATCAGGTGAAGTTTGGGGGGGCAGGAAAGTCATAACACTCCAATATGGAACGTTTAATGATTTCATTTCATGGGAAACCAACGCATCATTGGACCACACATTCATGGTATCAACCGTACCTATTGGCACACTCAATGATTGGTTTGTTCTCGAAAAGCGGTGGAGCCCATATGTCCTCACAGATGACCTAACAGTCGGAATGTCCGGTGTGCTGACCATCAACGATGGCGTTGAATTGAGGATTGCAGCCGATACAAGAATCACCGTGAATGGACAACTCGATGCAGGAAATGCCATCCTGTCATCCACAGGTGGAGGCTCACCATGGGCGGGATTAGAGACTGGTACAGCGGCAGGCTCCCTCATTGAACTAAGTGGGACCTCGATTGCTGAGACATCACCCGCTGTCCATGTGGCTCAAGGCTCGGGAACCTTCATTGCAAACGATGCGACATTTGCCCGCTCAGGTGCAGATTCCTTGGTCGTTGTCGAATCTGGAAGTTCTGCAATTGTTGAGATCACAAACTCTACGTTTTCCAATGCCGGATTATCATGTTTCATGGCGTATCAATCAAATGCAAAAATTACAATGAATGATGTATCAATGAGCGATTGCGGTGATGTTGGTGTATCGATTCAACAAAATGAGATATCAATTTCTGGTATTTCCCTCGATGGAACAATGTCGTCAGGCATCAATCTTCTCGCTACCCATGGAATACTGATGGATGTAACATCCGATGACTTCACGGGTTCATCTCCGTTTCTAACCTTGTATGATGTCGATGAACACATGCAAATCTCCAATGTCAATGTGAATACTTCGGGAGGTTTAGCAATGAAGATTGAAGAAAGTGTATTGTTCGATGTCGCAGATGTCCATGTATCCGGAACCGCAGGTATCGAAATCATCGAATCCTCAGGAAACCTGCATTCTGTTACAGCCGAGGGCTCTGGTGTAGGAACGGGTATCGATGTAGAGCATGGCAAATTTTCTTCCTCGCTTTCGTTCGTTGATATTGATTTGACAAATTACGCGATTGGAATGTCTTTCCATGAAGATGAACAAGGCAATTCTGCCCCTGCCTTACTGCGAGATGTGAATATTGTTTCATCCACCGCAATTGCAGCCGACCGATACGACTTGAGAATAGAAGATTCGAACATTGATGGCGAAATCCAAGCCTTTGGCTCATCCTTGTCCATTCTTGACAGTGATATTGATACTGCGTCACTATCTGAGGGCTCGAAAATTGATATGTTTAGGCGTATCATGGTAGAAGCACAACTCGATGGGACGCCAATCCCTTCAGTGTTGACATGGACAGTTGATGGTTTGGTTGACGAGGCGAATCGAGCAGAAGGTGTAGGATTATCCATCGAATTGCTCGTTCAGGAGTACACCGATACTGGAAGTCAAGATGTGCAATCCATTGTGATGACAGCAAATGCACAAGGATATCCTTTGGAATCGATTGAGTTCAACCCCAATGAAATTGTCGACGAGGTCATGATTCTCCAGCTCACTCCAAATCAAGCACCTACACTGAGCATCAGTTCACCTTATCCAGGTCAACGAATCATGGAAACAGAATACATCACCTCGGAAATTACAGTTTCTGACGACCTCGATTCGGTTGATGATGTGGTCATTCTTTGGGTGGTTCAAGATTCCCAAGGCAATGAAGTATACAGCCACACAGGTGATACAACATACAACATCACCGACCTATCCGCAGGATTTTACTTGCTTCTTGTCGAAGCCACCGATACACTAGGAAGTTCTTCATCAAGGAGCGTAGATTTCGAAGTAACGCTTCTTGACACAGACGGAGATTGGTTGTCAACATGCAATACTGAGACATGGTTTGATGCGTCAAATGGTCGATCGTGCGGGCCTGATGTTTACGATGGTGATGATGATGATGATGGCGTTTCAGACGAAAAAGACGCATTCCCGCTCGACGCTTGTGCAGCCTTTGACACCGATAATGATGGCCAACCAGACACGATTGATTGCCCTGAGGGTATGACGACATGGCTCAATGAGGATGACGATGATGACGGCGATGGTGTACCCGACCTCCTTGAAGGAGAAGAGGGGGCATCAAATGATGATGACCTGAATTTGACCCTTCTTGCTGTCGTCTTGATGGTCGTTCTCGTTGTGTTTTTGCTTGTTCGGTCTCGCCGAGGCGGAGGCTCATCGGTCGAAAATCTCGACCTTTCATCTCTTGCAAAACGAGATGTATTTGACGACAACCTATAGGGGCGAAAACGTGAGTCCAATATCGATATTGACGTCGGAGATTGTTGCGTTCGTCTGCGTCTTTATTTTGGCACTCATCGTCATCTGGGACGCATTCTGGCTAACCAAACAGAGAAATGATGTACCTACACTTGGCGAACTACCGAATTTGAGTTTTGCTTGGGCAAGTGAAGGCGTCCACGAAGTTGCTAGACAGTGGGGCAATTTATTCTCCATGGCCGCCATGATGGCTTTACCTTGGGCTTTGTTGAGTGCTTCGAACACACCAATGCTGTACGCAATACTATGGGATGTGTTCCTTGGGCTCCATTTGATTTCCTTACTCATACCCAAGCGATATGCTGTAACACCAACGCACCTTTTCGCCGACGGTCAGCGTTATGAATGGAGTCGATTAAAAATGCCGAAGAAGCAGCCAAAATCACGTATCATGCTCATGAGAATGGGATGGGGCCCCTTTGCTCCGTTGCCTCTCGGAGGACAATATCATGATTTGGAAATTGCCAAGCAACGCATTCGCATCTTCAAGGACGTAGAAATTGATGTTGAAAACGAATGAATCAGCCTCAATAATCTTCAACTTCCTTTGGTAAGGGCATGCAAGGAAGGATGACGATGAATGCCCGCGATGCACGAGATCGATTGCAAGCAGGCAATCTCCGATTTACTTCAAACGCTACAATTTCTGAACCGACAGTTCACCATGCAACCAATGAACAAACAATTTCTGGACAATCACCTTACGCAACCATACTCACATGTGCAGATTCGAGAGTGACACCAGAGATTATTTTCGATGAAGGCATCGGTTCATTGTTTGTTGTCCGGACTGCAGGGGCAATCGCCCGCTCATCCCAGATGTCAAGTCTTGAATTCGCAGTTGGGCAATTGAATTGCCCACTTATTGTTGTCATGGGACACTCAGGATGTGGGGCGATAGCAGCAACTCTTGGATATCTTCAAGGCCAAAATGTCGAATCACCACATCTCCAAACACTCGTCGAGCACATCTCCTCGTGTTTAGACCATCAGCATCTCGAGGTCAATGAAGCAGCAAAGAAAACGGCCATGGAAACATGCCAACACATCATCTCAACATCATCAATGATTCAGGAGGCTATCGCTCAAGATAAACTTCAAGTCGTTCCTGCAATGTACGATTTTTTGACTGGCGGCGTCGAGTTTCTTTAACGCCTAACACATAGTTCAATAACTCTTGTTGAGGTGGAAAACTATGGCCCAAGATGACGCTCAGCCTTCTGTTCATGAGCGAATTTCTTGGCTTGCCAATCAGATTGCCTACCATTCGGATTTGTATTACAATCAAGCAAAAACCGAGGTTTCAGATGCAGAATTTGACCAACTTTGGGACGAGTTGAAACAATTGGCCCCCGACCATCCACAACTCAACCGAGTGGGTGCTGATATTGACCCTGGTACTCAGAAAGTAGACCACTTGTTTCCCATGCAGAGTTTGGACAAAGCAACGACAAGAGAAGAGATTGCTCATTTTGTTCAAACCACAACCATTGGTGCTTTACAATTTCTTACACAACCAAAACTCGACGGTTCCGCCCTCTCTATTGAATACCGGAAAGGACGACTTGTTCGTGCAGCAACCCGAGGGAGTGGCGAACGTGGCGAAGATGTCACACGAAACGCCATGAAAATTCCCAACATCCCAACCCGCTTGAATGCGAGTGTTGATGTTCATGTACGAGGTGAAGTTGTGATGCCTCTCGAAATTTTTGAATCAAAATACAAAGACATTTCACCCAACCCTCGCAATTTAGCAGCTGGAGCACTTCGACAAAAATTGGAAGTCGGAAAAGCAGATGCTGCCGACCTTCGTTTTCACGCCTACGATGCGAAATTCCCATCCGATGCACATCGGCATCCTGAAAGCGACGAGCCACCAACCGCACAATTTGATTCCGAGGTCCTCGATTGGCTGGTTCAACATTCCACAATCGAGCCAGCAGAATGGAGTGTTCATCATGCTGAAAATGTGGGAGAGGTTGTCGGTTTATTGGAAACATCAACGACCGATTGGACTGAACGAAGGGCGACATATGCGTATGAAATCGATGGTGTTGTCTTGAAAGTTGATTCGATAGCCTTGAGAGACCAATTAGGGAAAACAGCACATCACCCAAGATGGGCTCTTGCATGGAAATTCCCACCCGAAGAAGCAACATCAGTTCTCCTTGATGTCGTTTGGCAGACAGGTCGAACGGGAAACATTACTCCCGTCGCTAAAATCGCACCTCAGCGTGTTGGTGGCGTGACGGTTGAGAACACAACTTTGCACAACGTCGGCGAGATTGAAAGACTTGGTTTGGCGATTGGAGATAAAGTCAAAATTGTCAGAAGGGGCGATGTGATTCCAAAAATAGAAACAAGTCTTGGTCCAGGGACTCCCCAGGATCTCCAAAACCGATTTCACGCTGATGGCACATCATTTTCCTCGACCTTGCCGGTACCCTCACCGATTCATGTTCCTACATCTTGCCCCGCTTGCTCTGGCGAGGTAGAGTTGGAAGGTGCCTTTCTCAAATGCATCAACCTCGCATGCACAGCACGAACAGGTCGAGCAATTTTGTACTGGTGTCGTGCTTTGGAGATGGATGGCGTTGGAGAAAAATTAGTCGAACAATTGCTCGAAGAAGGGAAAATCAACTCGATTGCTGACCTTTACACACTCACGCGTGATGATTTGCAAAGCCTTGAGCGAATGGGCGAAAAATCCTCACTCAATGTCCTTTCCGAACTTGAAAAATCAAAGACGATGACGCTTTCAAAATTTCTTCACGCCCTTGGCCTCCCCGGTATTGGACCTGAACTCGGCATGGCCGTTGCAAAACACCTCACCTCGCTTGAGACCCTGCTCGAATGGGTCAAACTTGCTTTTGCTGAAGAGGGTGACGAGCACTTTGGCCCACAAGTAGACGAGCAAGGGAAGCCATACAAAGAAAATCAGGCTCTTCGAGAAATGCAGTCGATTGAAGGCGTGGGCGATGTTGTCGCTCTTCATATTCGGGATGGCCTTCATGTCCGAATGGAGATGATTCTTGCACTGATTGAGCATATTGTTGTCGAAGATGAAGTCGTTACATCAACATCAGGTGCAGTCTTTGACGGCATGACATTTTGCATTACGGGCACGCTCAGTCAAGGTCGAAAAGAATTTGAAGAGTTGATTCGAAAACACGGAGGTAAAGTTGTAGGGAGCGTCTCAGGCAAACTTTCAGTGTTGCTTGCTGGTGAAAACGCAGGCTCGAAGCGTGCAAAAGCCGAATCCTTAGGTGTTGAAATCTGGAATGAGGAGAAATTCAATTTGTCAATTTCGTCAGATAAGAGTACACCACTTCCAGAGTTAGAAAAGAAACTTGATGAAACATCAAATGCAACAACATTATTCGATTTTGCTCCTAAAACAAACGAAGAATAAAAAACCACACGAGTGCTTTCAATTGTATGAAGATACGAGTTCTCGCACTAACCAGTTTGTTGATGTTCTCACTTCTCTTCAGCCCTCTCACGCAAAGTAAGGACGATGGGATTTTCAATAGTTCCAGTGGATGCTCTTGTCACAATCCCGCCGGCTCGTTAACACCAACGCTCGATGGCTACCCGTCCGAATACACACCTGGCTCGACCTACACCATCAACATCAGTTCATTGAATCCAATCCATTCAACAGGCGGTTTTTCCCTTCAAGTCAACAAGGGTGAATTGATCAATCCTGGGACAATGGTCGATATTTCATCCAACAAACTTTCAGCAACCCACAATGACATTCAACGCAACTCATGGCAAGTTGATTGGACTGCCCCGTCTGCAGGAAGTGGCTCTGTGACGCTCAGTGTAGCGGTTGTCAATGCGGATGGGCTTGGCACGAACAAAAATGATGTCAAGGGTACGTTATCGGTGCAAATCACTGAATTTGTGAATTCAAATACACCTCCTTCAGTTAGTGATGTTCAGATTTTACCTTCAAACCCTTCAACGACTGATGACCTTTCAGTCAGTTATACATTCGACGATGACGATGGTGATATAGAATCAGGAACTGTGATTCAATGGTTCAAAAATGGCGTTCTTGAATCGAGTCTTTCCTCATCAATCGTTCCATCTTCAGCAACAAGTCGAGGAGAAGAATGGACTGTTGCGGTCACTCCATCAGACGGGACTGCAAGCGGTCAGCAGGTGACATCGAGTGCGACGACAATCACAAACTCATTGCCATATTCGAATGACATCACCATTTTGCCTCAACAACCAACTACAGATGATGATCTCACTCTTACCTATTCGATGCTCGATGACGATGAGGACGTCGTGACTTCTTCGATTGTCTGGAAAGTCAATGACCAACGGGTCAGTAGCCTCGACAATCTCTCTACCGTTCCTAGTATCGCAACAAGAATGGGTGATACTTGGGAAGCCCATGTCCTTCTCAGCGATGGTTTTGATTCCAATCTCGTCATCAGTTCAAGCATGTTCATCACCTCCGACAATTCTGCCCCAACAATCACTTCTTTGACCATCATTCCAGCAACGCCCACATCATCTCAGGATATTGAAGTCCTATGGTCCATTGATGATGAGGAGGGTGACGAAGAAGAAGATGTAGAAATAGCGTGGCTCAAAACTGGAGAACTGGTCGCCGACCAAACAACCTCCACCTTATCGTCGTCGCAAACATCAAAAGGTGAAACTTGGGAAGTCATGGTTCGGGTCTTCGACGGTTTTGGTTGGTCCAACTGGTCGACATCGGAGATGTTTACAATTCAAAACTCGTTACCAACAATATCAACAATTGATTTTGATTCACTTGAAGTAGCATCGGACAGCGATGTTTCATTGACCTATACAGCGACAGACGTGGATGGCGACCCCATTGAGATATCTTCGATACTTTGGACAAATGGTGAGCAGACCGTTGATTCAGGTACACAACAAACGCTCTCGTATGAATTCACCTCGAAGGGAGAATCATGGTATGCAATGATTCAATTGACCGATGGTGTAGATGTAGGGCCTTCATTTTCTTCAACACCAGTTACGATTGTTAACAGTAAGCCATCGGTCAGCATTCAATTTGATGAGGAACAGATTGCAAAACAGGCATTGACCCCAAATATCGATATTTTTGATGAAGATGGTGATGCAATTGATGTTACGATTACATGGTACAAGAATGGGTTTAGGGATGGTTCACTCGACAATCAAACAAGTGTACCCGCCCAGAAGATTGGTCCTGCACAGGAATGGAAACTTTCGGTTCAGGCCACAGACATCGACGGGGAATCAATCACCGTCGAAGCATCAGTGATTATTCAAAATGCACCTCCACAAGCAAACATAGCACGTGCATCCAACACGATTTGGCTCGGAGAATCCATCACATTTGACGGCTCTACATCGATGGATAGTGATGGCACAATCGTTGGTTATCGGTGGTATCTTGATTCTGGTGAAGGAGAGCCAATTCTAGTTGGCACGGAGGCGATGGTAACATTTCTTGCCTCGGATTCCTTTGACTTGATGCTGGTTGTAACCGATAGTTCTGGTGCGACGTCAGAGATTGTTGAATCATTCACGTCAAGTCAAGGTCCGAGTGTTTCACAAGTCAATCTTGTGCATCAACAAGAAAAATTCACATTATCATGGCAATGGGATGGACCCGAAACGATGTTCAGAATTTATGAGGACGGTCGTGTTATTGGCGAAACAACTGCATTGACATACCAAGGTCGTAGTAGCTTAGCCGTCGAACAATCGTTTTCTATCGTACCAATCGTTGACGGGCAAGAATTACAAGCAGGTCAAGCACAATCCGAATTGGTCGACTTCAGCAAGGTCGAATTGGACCAAGAGCCCTCATCATTCTTGGCTATGGGGATTTCAATACTCATTTTGAGTTTGGGCATGGTGCTCATGCTGATGGTTCTTCGCAAGGAGGTAATGCAATGAATTCGTCGCTCAAAACACTTGTCCTCTTCGTGAGTTTGTTGTGCATTTCTTCATTTTCTCAAGCAAACCCTGGAGGTGTGGGGCCTTCGACCCAAGACATGCAGTGTGGTGGTGCATGCCATGGTGATGCTGATTTGAATGCCACCTCGCCATTTACAATCCAACTTGCACAAACCTCAACTGCTTACGCAGGATTACCAATGTCGATAAATGTCGAAGTATCAAACCTCGACCAGATGCAAATCAATGTCTTAGGCGTCTTTCTTCTCACCGATACGACAGGGTTTGAAGACACACCAGAAGACGATGGTTGGGCCATTGTTAGCAATTCGGAAGGGGGCGATGAAAACTATGCTGAAGCACAACCAACGAGCACGTCGTTCGATATTGGATGGGTGTTAAAACCACCATCAGAGCCAGGGACTTTCACATTCTTCGCATCGATTCATCATGGTTCAGTAGATCAAAGTGGTACACCATACTTTGGAATTTCAAATGAGCCATTAACGATTGAAGTCCTTCCAGTACCAGAAAATCTACCCCGTATAGATCCTGAAACCGTTCTTCCAAATCAACGAAACAACGGCGAACACACCACCTTCACCTTATCAACACTTGAGGTCGAGACGGTGTTGGTTGAATGGCGATTACAAGAAGGGGAGACGCACATCTTCAATGCCACTAACATAGGTGAACAACAATGGGAAGTGACTATTCCTGCCACATTGACACCTCATATTGTTGAATGGAGGGTGACGCTCGAAGGCAACGATATTGTTCAAACATCACCTTGGCTCCAAATTTCCAGTCTATCTAATAACGTTGAAATTGACAATTCAATGTTGTACCTGCAATCGTTTGCTTTGTTGGTCTTTTCTTGCGGATTTTATCTTGGCCTCACCACCCTCCTTCCTTCGAAATCTAAGAATGAGGATAAGCGAATCGTTCCTCTCGATGATATGGATGAACACAATGGAGGTGAAGAAGCGTGATTCCGTCTCCTCCAACTTTGCACGTTGTCGGTACAGAAATGGTGGTCGGCTCATTTGCATTGTCAGGTGCATGTTTCTTGCTTGCGTTGCTCGGCTCGCTCCAAATTTGGAAATTTCATATGATTCAAAAGAAGGTCGATACAATCGCACATGGGGCTCTTGTGTTTGGACTATTAGCAACACCTCTCGCCATCCTTTCAGGTATCCAATCAAGTCCTGGTGACGGAATTCAATCGACAATATTGGCAACCAAAATGCTTCTTGCCATGAGTGGCGTTGGTCTCGCTCTTGCGATTTTGGTTGTTCGAATGAAACAAGGCATTGATCTTTGGAACCAAACCTTTGCATCTATAGCTCATGCAATGTTTGGGATGATGGCGGTTGGGATGATATTGCTCACCGCTTCCTTGGGTGGTCGGTTTTCAAGAGGAGAATCGTTGTTAGATTTTGCTCATCTACCTTACGACACCCTTTTCCTTGCATCTGGCTGGTTTTCAGCAGTCCTCTTGCTGATAGGGTTAGCAAATATCGTAATGTACATTCGGCGCGGTTCAGCCATAGAGCATTGAATTTGGTCCACCTGTATGTTCAAGATTCATGTCCATACCCTCCATCATCGCTTTGATGCTCTGTTCGATTTCTTCGGCTTCTTCGATAAGTGGAGCATGATCGAGGTCAATGGTTGGCAGGAGATGGTTGAGTTGCTCAATGAGAGCAGCCGCAGCACGTGCATCGGGGAAGGTTGGATTTGCCTCAACCATGAGGGACATGGTGTCGATGCCTCGTCGCATTGCTTCAGCGAGCAAACCTCCATTCATACCCCGGACAACGCCGCCTTCGGCGAGTTGAATGCCCATACTGGAGAGTAGTTCTCTTGTTGCCTCATTTGCACCAATGCCGATGACATCAATCGCATCTGTGTCGTCATAATTGATGACAGGCTCAGTTCCGTCGAGCGATGCAGACATTCCATTTTTCGCAAACGCATCGATAAGTACACCAGCTTGAATGTTGTTTTCTTTGGACCACTCAAACAATGTCCATACAATTTTGTGAACCAGCGGGTCCGGAACGACGAGTTCACTCATCAGCAAGATGACCTCATTACATCCTTGGATGGAGCATTTGTGTTTGCCGCTGTATGCCCGAATAGGTGGGAGGGGCTCACCTTTCTGAAGAATAGCAATCGGAGGGAGCCTGTCATCGACAATACCACCGATAAATTCGAGTTCAAGATTGTCGATGAGGTAATGTGCAACAATACTCGAAACCATGCCAATGCTCGGGAAACAAGTGATCACCAGTGTTTTTTCTTCGACTGACTTGCTTAATCGAATTGTAGGTCCTTCCATATCTCCTCCTTGTTTGCCTTAGGTATCAAATCTTTCCTTGAAATAGAATCAAAGCCTTCATCATTCTTGAGGGAAACCAAAGACCATGACCGAGCAGAAAAAGGAGCGACAGCACCAACTCTCGCCATCTGCTTGGAATAGATACGAGACGTGTCCGAGAATGTATTGGCTGAGCCGCCAAGGATTTCCACGGAAAGCCGGTATGGCGGCATCCTTGGGAACCGCTGTGCATGCATCAATTGAAGACTTACTCAATATGGATGTCTCCGAAAAAGAAGATATGGAGATGGGATGGTTTCCAGATACAGCACTGCAGATGCTTCAAAATCGTTGGGACGAGGAGAAAGAGATCTTTCTTGCAACACCCCGCCGACCGATGTGGAAAGAGGAAAAATTCTCCGAAGCGAAACGACAACAGCGTGGAGGGGTAATCATGCTGCTCGACCATATCGGCATCAAAGGTTTGGACCCCGAGCGAATTTCATATGGTTTATGGAAAAAGTTACAACAACATGTCATCGCTGTTGAAGGAGAACTGAAAACACGTGATGGTCGTCTCATGGGTCGGTTGGATTTACTTCTTGCAGATATCGATGATAGCGGAAAAATGACTGGGTGGCTCGTAGCCGACCTGAAAACTGGCAACGCCCCCGAGACGAAACTCAAGGAAGAAGTCAATCGACAATTACGCATGTATCGCGATATCCTTCTTGCGAACAATCCAAATGCTCCTCAGGTTCGAACAGAAGGGTGGTACACGAAGACTGCTTCAAAGTGGCCAGCAACTGGTCCAAGTGTGCTTGAAGACGCGTATGCAGCGTGGGAGGCAACTCAAATTTCAGAAGAACCATTACCAGCAATTGCAGGGCCGGACACTTGCGGTGGATTTTGTGATTTCAAAGCATGGTGCCCACACTGGTGGAATTGGCGTCAAGAATCAGGCACGCTACACTCAGGTGATTTTAGCGACATGGTGGTGCTTGTACACACCTACGACATCGAAAGTGGTGCAGCATCCGTTGAACTTTGTCATCCGTCAGGTATCGACGGCCAGCCAATGCCGACAGGTGACAGAATGAGTGCAAAATTCGATGGTCGAGGAAAAGAGGCTTTTGAAGAAATATGGGACGAACACAAAGGTGCAGTGTTCATAGCGTCTGCTATGATTCGAAACAACGTCATCAAAGTAGGTCATTGGTGTGATGTGTTGCCTTGGAATCCGATTTCAGATTCCGGTCAGTCGCTGATGTAATTGCGTAAAATATCTCGCACGTCATCCTCGTCAATGCACTTTGGCGATATCATCCAGTGAAAATAAGACGGGTCTTCCTCAGCAACCACACGAACGTCAACGCCACGGTGTCGACCAAATGCAAGAATGAGGTGATCTCCATCTCTCCGAATCTTTCCACCAGCATCGACTAGCGGTAAATCATCAAGGCTTCTTCCTAATTCAGAAGCATCTTGATCCGAGGCATCGCCATGGGCAAACCAGCGTTCGAGCTCTTCGATAGATTTTCGAAACATTGGAGCGTAATCAAGTGAAAGTTGCCAAAAAAGAAGAAGGGTTGCAGCCGCATCTGCTCCAGCCGTATGGGCGTTGGACAGGTCAATATGGTGTCGCCTGCATAAACTTCCGAGATTATGTGGCCTTGGGAGTTTGAGTCTCCGAACGATTTCTAGCGTGTCAAAGACTGCTTTAGGTTTGGGAGGAAGCTGTCCGATGCGAAGGAATTCTTGTTCAAGCATTGCTAGGTCGAACCGGCGTACATTATGTCCGATGATGATCGCTCCATTCATCAATTCGGCCAACTGTCCAGCATGACCAACAAATGCATCGGCATCCTTGACATCGGTATCATAAATTCCATGAATTCGACTTGAGTCGGGAGGAATTTTTCGTTGAGGGTTAACGAGACAGTCGAGATGAATTGCTTCACCACCTGCATCTGAACCAATCAATGCAAATTGAACAATTCTGTCCCTTGAGGTGGAGATTCCTGTTGTCTCTAAATCGAAGGCAAGAACGCGCTCACCCTCAAAGAAATCTACACCCATAATTCCTTGATTGGTTGCAGGCATTTGAATATCTCGCATTTTAAATTTGAATGAAGAGACAAAAATATCATACAGAACTTGAATGTAGGGTAACTATGTCCTTGAGAGATAGGTTGCGTCACTTCATTTCACGCCAACCGACTTTCGATGAAGATGAGACTGAGGAAGAACAAGACAAGGAATTGCTCGAACAGTTCCAAGAGCGGATTGAAATGTTCGAACAATCAGCTGAAGCATTGTTTGGAATCGATGATGAACCATTGAATGAGGATGATATTGAAGTCGCTACTCCAGAATATGACGTAGGTGAAGTGAAGGTTGAGGAGACTTTGCTTTCCGATGATTTAGAAGATTTTTCACAAACCAATGAAATTGAAATTGTTGATGTCTCTGAATTAGACGATCCATATGAACACGCAAGAATCGATGGTGATATCCCTCAAACCATTGACTTTGATGAAAAGAACACGACGGCGACTTGAAAGAGACGAACAATTAGAAAGGAGAAGCACTACGGAAATTCATGCAACGCATATTCCCTCGATTGAAGGCATATGCTCTTCTTTTTGGTGCGTTGATGTTGACTCAAATCACAGCGGGTTGCACAGGAATATTGGATACGACGGTGAACCCTAGAGCAGAACTTGTTGCATATCCTCAACTCATTCAAGTTGGAGAAATGGTGACACTCGATGCCCGAGAATCAAGCGCTGTCGAAGGGGTGCTGGTTTCGTATCAATGGGATTTTGGTGATGGACAAACAGCAGAAACAGTTTCAGCATTTACGTCGCATAGTTATCTCGAGTTTGGTCAATACACAGTCACAGTCAAAGTAACGAATGACCAAGGTGGGACAGATGAGTCGACACAGTTGGTCACAGTGAATGGTGCTCCAATTCTTAATTTGACATATCCAGAAAATGTTCGATCAGGCGACACCATCCTTCTCGACGCATCAGCAACCTATGACCCCGAAGGAGCACAATTGATGTTTGCATGGGACCTTGATTGGTCGGTTGATGCCGATGGGGATACAGACCCCAGAAACGATGTTGATGCTGCTGAGGAGAAAATCATGGTACCAACAACAACGTCAGGAGTTCTCAAGGGAAGCGTATCTGTGAGCGATGGACAAGGGGCGAGTTCTCAAGCCACATTTGAAATCACGATCCAACCTCGAATGTATGAAGTTGTTTGGATCTACGAAACCATCGAATACTCTTGGCAAGATTACCTTGAACAAGGAGAATCTTGGGAATCCAACATCACACCTTCGGATGAAGGGCGAGTCATGGAAATTCACGCAATTCTTGAATTGAATCAAGATGTTGCTCCACCATATGACAACTTTACCTTAGGTTTACGAATTCTTGATGATGGTATGCGGATATCAGAGCAAACCGCCGATGGTAATTATACAAATCAAGAATCAGCAAAAGCAGAAATCGAAATTTTAGATTTGAATGTTCAGCCTGAAAATGCGTTGTATTCCGCAGATTCGGAGGAACAACTTCTCAATCAACTTCTCTCGGGAAACACAACACTACGTGGTCTAGGCGAATGGATTTTGATTGTATCTGCCGATCAATCAGACCCAGATTCGTTCATCCCGGGAGTGCCTGACCCGGACCCAGGAAATGACTGGGAATTGATGGTACAAGTCCTCATCGGACGCCCCTCCCTTACCGAAGTGGCAATCAACGATTCATCGATGTGAAGAGAAAGGTGTATCAATCAAAGACATGTGGCAACAGGTGAGCGGTATGGTTGAGACAGTCGAAATCAGTCGAGTTAACATTCGAGATTCACTTTCGCTTGACTTATCCGTTTGGATGCTCCATCCTGATGATTGGGATTTCAGACCAAAAATGGTGTACGAAGACAAACATCTCAAGATTCTATGTTCATTGGAGGAGAAAGTTCTCGCCGAAGTGGAATTAGAAGCAGAACATGTGGAAGTATTAATGAGGGACAGAGTTGCTGAATTACGTGTGAAATTCCAAGTCCAAGGCATGCACGGACGTCTTAATGACATCCACCCAATCATTGCAGATGGAAAAGCGAAGAAGCTTGCAACAGCCAACTGGAAAACCACTCAACCAGTTCATTTCGAGTAGGAAACCCCTCGATTCTTTGATAATGGTTCATTGAATTTTCAACGTCATGCAAAAATCAAGCGGCATAGGCGGGCAAAAACGAGCAAGGTTCCAACGATTGAAAGACGAGATTATTCGATTTGTATCTGCAAATCCTGGATGCACAGCACAAGCAATTGTAGCGAATTTGAACCATGAACAACAAATGAGAAATCACGGTTTGACACCGAGAAAAGTAGGTTTTTTCATCACTAGAAACCTTGGTGAGTGGTTGACTTGGTGGCAAGATCATCGAGCCGGTCGAAGGGTCTATGGCGTTGCCGATGACTCCGAAGCATCTTCAAACAAGCGATGAAATTTTGATTGACCCACTTCACTCATGTACTTGTGTTGAGTGAGACAAAATGATGGGCGAGGTCATTACTGCATATTTTGACCTTGACGGGACACTCCTCGACGCATCAAGTGAAAAAACACTCACTGCTCGATTAGCTAAGAAGCGACCTTGGCGAATTCCTCTCGGAGCACTCATGTGGACACTTGGATGTGTTGGTAATATATTGCGAGGTCGTTCTTTGTATGATGCAACACGAAACAGAGGTCATTTTTGCCTCGCTTCCTGGCACGTTCTTGAGGCGATGTCAGACGATATTGCTAAGAACACATTGTCAAAATATATTCCAGTACAATCACATGAACGAATTGATTGGCATAAATCAAAAGGTCATCGAGTTGTTCTTCTCACGGCAACCGTAGCCCCAATGGCGGAAGCTATGGGTCGAGTACTTGGCATTGATGTCGTTTATGGTTGTGGGCCGGAAGTTCGTACAGGGAAATTATCCGGCTCAGAACGCGGCTGGTCGGTACCTCGCCGAAAAGGAAAGGTCCCTATTATGAAAAACGATGCAATGCAATCCAATTCGGACCTCAAAAAGTGTTATGCATACGGAAATACATTGGCGGATTCGTGGTTCATGCGCGAGTGTGGGCATCCTATTGCAGTCAATCCCGAATCAGCATTACAAAAATATGCATCCGCTCATGGCTGGGAAATATTGCATTGGAAAATAGAGAATTAAATACTCTAGGAACCGGAAATAACCATGTCTGAGGTCCTCAATGCATTGTTTGGCTATCAATCAAGACCGAAAAAGCAGTCTGCAAAAGACAAGGTCTTTGACGAATTTGAAATGGTGGTGACGAGTTACCATAATTCATTTGAGTTGTTCAAGGATATCGTTGGACGAAATCAAGACAGAATTTTTTTCGAAGACGATATGAAAATGATAGTGAAAGGTAAAATGGCAATCTACCGAATTGATGTTCAATCGTGGATTGATGCATTGCGCAACCCATTTGCCCCAACATCGTTTGAACCTGTACAAGTCCATCCCCTCCATCGTTTCGTTGATGACCCATGCAAGGCCTGCGTCCAAGTGAGTTTTTCATCTCAACAACCGGGTATCGATTCCATTTGTTCGTATATTATGGGATTGTTAAATGATGAGTCGTATTTTGGTATGGATGAATTAAGGCCGCTGCGAAGTGCTCTCATTCGTACCTATGGTTATGCGAAAAGTCCAATTTCAGATGCTCTTGAGGAATATTTTGATGAACACTGCGATGCAAGTATTCAATTCACGCAGAGTAAAATATTGGTTCAAGGCACGAACAATTGGAAATGGAGAATTGATTTTCAAAACCCATGCATCCAAGGATTCAAAATTGAGTATCAAAAACCAAGACAATCGTGGTGGAACACGCTTACTCTAAACGCCCAAGATGACTTTGACCACACTGATGAATTCTGCGAAATTTTCTACGCAGTGGAACTCCTCTCAAATTGTCCACGCGTCCTTAAGACACAACCAACCTGGCATCATCGCCTCTTTACGTTCCGGGTCGCTGTGGACTATCCGCCTCTAGCGAAACGAATTTGTCGAGAGTTTACGAACAACCCGTATTATGAAGCAGACTATACTGATCGATGGGGAGATGAACCCTCACCTATGGTTTACGAGGAACTTGAAGAACTCAAAGAACAAATCAAAATCATAGGTGGTTTTGAAGAAGAATTTTGAGCGGCCCGTCCGCGATTCGAACACGGGTCTCATCCTCCGCAGGGATGAAGGATATCCAGACTACCCTAACAGGCCTCGCTTCGCCGAATTGACTGACCAATATAAGCACACAGGTTGAGGAAATTTTTCCAGAGAACCCTAGCATTGATACACTATCGCTTGAACCGAAGAATATGGCAGTAACTTGTGTTCGCAAAGTCGATTTTCCAATGATTGATTTGGCTGGTATTGCTTATTATCCTCGAATCTACGATTTATGCCATCGGGCATTTGAGGACTGTTGGGAAAAATTCACCCAGCATCATTATCATCATATCCTCACAGAAGTAGGTGTAGGTTTTCCGTTGAAACACATTGAATCTGAATTCCATGCCCCGATTCGCTACGGTGATACCATTTCGGTTGAGATTTCGATCACAAAAATTGGGACGACATCATGCATTTGGTCGTATATCATGGCCAATCAAAAAGGAATCAAAGTTTGGTCTTCTTCACAAACAACAGTTTGTGTTGATATGCAGAGTCTAGAACCTGTACCCATTCCTCAGGAGATTCGTAAAGCAATGATTGAACATTTACTGGTGGAAGTAGAGCATGTTTGAAGTGAGACCAGATACAAAAGGCCCAAGGAACATTGGCACATTTATGATGATTGGTGGTATTATCCTTCTCGCATATGCTTACGCGAATTTCACATATCACACATCAGACATGAGCGAGAATGATGTGGAGACCTTGCTCAAGAATTCTAATCGACAATCTGATGAAAATACGACAGTAGATGATTATCGAGCCTTTGAACAAACGAGTCAAGAAGAGTCTTCATTTCTCTTCAAAGCGTTAGGTCTGGGATTAGCAGGACTTACGAGCCTGATTGGTGGGTCGATGTTAAGGTCGCTCAATCCACTGGGCTCCAAAATCGCAGGTGTTGGTGTGGGATTGGGAGCCTGTATAGTGTTCATCACAAGCTATGATATCTACAACCAATCGAGAGATGGTTTGAATCAATCACTCCAGTTGACATATCTCACAACGGTCTATCTTTGGTCAACTTTTCTTGGGCTTTGCTTTGCAATGTCTGTTTTACCCTTGCTTAATCTAAGAGCACGTCTTGCGATGAATCCAGAAGTTCAGCTCGAAGGTCAAGATGAAGAATCATGAGGTTTAGGCCATTTTTTAGCGAGTGACTTTTTCAGGTCATCATCGAGTGTGGCGTTCCACCAATCACTTCCCTGCCAAATAGCATATTTACCACGAATACCCCTCAAATCTGCACCTTTGAGTTGACAATTTCGGAAATTGGATAAATTCAGTCTCGCCTTTTTTAAATCTGCACCTCGAAAGTCAGAACCATCGAATGCAGATTTCATCAAATCAGCACCGATCATTGATGCCTTACGGAAATCACACGATGTAAAATCAGCCCCCGTAAGATCAGCTCCATCGAGAATTGCCCGTTTGAAGTTAGAGCCAGCGTGTCGCCCTCCTCGAAAAATTCCATTTGTGTGGTTCTGAAAAGAAGCGTCGAGAACCACTGCCTCATCACGAGTGTCTGGGTCGTCACGTGGGTCGCCTTGCCCTCCGCCCGACATTACCAAACCTACACCTCATTCAAGCGAACGCTTGTCGAGATGGGCGCGGCCTTCGGGTGTAAGGATTGCGAACCTATTTTTATCATCTACACCATCTGGAATTTGAAGGAATTCTTTTTCTCGAAGTCGGTTGAGGTAGAGTGAGAGATTGCCTGGTTTTTCTAAGCCTGCATCTTCAAACAACTCCTCGATGATTCGAGGGGGACAATCGGTCTTTCCTTCAACATCTCTCAAGTAATGAATAGCACCGAGAACTTGGTCAGGTTTACGCTGAAGAGACGATTTGTTGACGAGCGCCAAAAAAGCTGAACCACGTTCAGGTAATCCAACATCCTTGACGGCTTTCAATGCTGCATGTATCGCAAGTTCTCTTGCGTCTCTTAGTTTTTCAATCATGTTTGACCATGAATCGTCACCTTTAATGAGGTAAAATTCATCATCAACTTGCATTGTTGCACCTTCCAAATCGATGACAACATCTCCAACGGAAATGTGAATTCGATTGCGATGGTGGATGGCCATTGTTAAGAACTAAACCATCTCATTGATAACATTGTGTAAAATTTTTCTAAACAAATTCGCCCAAATTTTGATAATTTTGAGGATACCGCAAGCATATTGAACAGAAATAGCCTCAGCGGTACAGGGCAAGCCTATGTCATCACAAAGAAAAGTTTCAATTTTGACTTTCTTGATGCTTTCAGCATTTATTCTTCCAATCCAAACGGTTCATGCTGATGGTGGAGGAAGCATCGAAGTATTCGGCGATGGTTCAGGGACATTGGAATTAAATTTCGATGGTGTTACATCCAGCAACATCACCATTGACCTTCTCCGTAACACGACGATAACAAATGCAACATTCGCCATAGCAACGCTTCCATCATCTCAATCCCCTGGTCAAGTTTGGCTGGATATGGATGACGACGGACAGCATGAATGGAATTTCACCAATCCCTCGTACGGTGATTTCGGTGATCAAAACGTGTTCGAAGGAGGCGTTTCATCTGACACTGTTCAAACCTCTATGGGAACATTTTCAAATTCTACGGACATTCTTTTACCATACGGTCTTTCGATCAGTTCAGTCAACTTAGACACATCATACCGAGCAGCGATTGGAGGAGGATTTTTTGCGATTGGAAATGTGATTGACATTCAATCAAACGATGTTGATGGCGACGCTTTGAATGATGCTGTAGTCTTATCTCAAAATGGGACGACAAATGAAATTCATGTGTATTCGATGATGACCGGAGGTGTCGTTTCCATCTTAAGTTCGACGACATGTGCGACCAACAGGTTGCTCGTCGATGATTTTGATGGTGATGGCTATGCTGATGTAGCTTCAGTGAACCTCTCTTCGTTTAAGATGTGTATTCACATGTATAACTCCACGACAAGTCAATTCAACCAACAGGTCAACAACACAATTTCAAACAGCATCATCGATGTTGGCGTCGGCGATTTGACAGGGGATGGGGCAGCAGACCTGATTACGATTCGAACAAATGGTGAAGTCGCATTGCAAGAATTCGATGACCGAAACATTGTGTATTCTCAGGTTGCTCAAGGACATAGCGTCACGATTAGCGAAAATAATTCAGCGATTCAAGCCACCCTCATTGAATTGTATGTCGAAAAGTTTGATGGCCCAAATTCTGATTTCACCGCGGTTGTAACAGACAATTCAATCAATCTTCATAGCACAGAAATTATCTATCAAAGTTCAACATCGTCACTTGCAAGTACTTCAGTGGTTTTTGATACATTGCCTGCAGGTGCGTCAATGAGCGACATTGATAGCGACGGCGATATTGACTTTGTGATGTCTGGTCAACAAGGCATTGTATTTGCAAATAACACGGGTACAGAGTGGGTGACGAGTACGATTACATCAACAATGAATTTGGAAAATGCCGCTGTCTTTGACCACAATGGCGACGGGCAGAAGTCAATTTTCGTTCCAGATACAGGGGTGACAGATAACAATCCGCAAACGATTGAGGGTAAGTTGGTCGGCCATCATGTCAACATTGGTTCAATCAATACAACCTCCTTTGATCTTGAACCATGGACAAACCCTGACAAAATCCACACATTAGACTTTGATGGCGATGGCATTACGGACCAAGTTATTGGCGCAGGAGAATCGAATCAACACGGCGTCTTCATTGGCTCTTGGCATCAAGCAATGTATGACATCGATAAGAATGGCGATGTCGATGTCTCTGCTGAAGGTTATGCAGGAAGTGGCATGTATGGTACATCAACACTTGATGTTCCAGATGTCACCAATGAAATTCTCAATCTTTTATCGATTGCTTCGGTAGGATGGCCTTCAACAACAGATGGTTATGGCGTGAAAATGTCTTCGTTCAACATGAGTTACACATCATCAGGCAATGGTTCGTTCGAGTTGAGTAGTCTTTCAATTCGATATTCTGCCACATTTTTTGTTGATTACAATCCTCACATCAAAGGAAATTTGACAAACATTTTCAATCAGGAGATGGAATTAGGAACAGGATCATTGACCCTACATCTTCCATTTAACAGTTCAAAACAAGGCTCAATTCAACTTCGTGATTTGAATGTGCTGTATGTTGATGGAGCACCAAATTTAGTCATCCCTCCAACGCCAGTGTTGAAGGTTGATACGCTAACTTCAACGATGGTTCAGATTTCATGGCAAAACCAGTCCTTGTTTGGCAATGATTTGCTGAATTTTGCGGTGTACAGGACTTCTCAAGGCGAATCTGTTGATACCACACAGCAACCTTATGATGCTCCCAATTCTAATTTATCGATTGATATGAACGTTCAAGCAAATTCAACCTATACCTACTATGTTCGTTCAATTCACGACAACGGTATTGTTAGTAACTTATCCGACCCTCTCAATGTAACAATCCCATTCCCTCCTGCACCAGGCCAGATTCTTAATGTGACTGCTTCTGACAAACCAAGTGACGAGGGGTCAACCCTCACGGTTGTGTGGGACGCTGGAAATACAAGTGTTGAGCAATACCACATCTTTGTCAATACATCAACGTTTACCGATGTGTCGGGCATGAATATTTCAAAAACCGTGTCAAGCCAAACCACATCAACTGAGATCACTGTCGACAGTTTTGGTAACGCTCTCGTCAATGGTTTAGGTTATTTTGTGGCTGTGGTTGGTGCTGATGAGCATGGAAATTACACCACTTCTGTACTGGCCGATGGGCCAGTTTATCCTCGAAATGATACGATACTTGAGCCGATGTTGAGTCTCATTATTGAAAATACGTCACATCACGAAACTCTTCATACAGTCGTGCTTGATGAAACGTTTGAGATCAACGCTCTCCTTGAAACCCAACATGGTCCTGAAGAATCAAAATCAGTAACAATAGAATTGGCGAGCGGAACAGGAACGCACAGCGTTCAACTCACAACAGACGATCAGGGGGTTGTTGTTGCAACATTGGACGATTTCACAACGCTCCTCGATGTTGCAGAGATTTTAGGTGAACTGACAATTACAGCATCGTTTTCAGGTGATGATCATCCAATGGCACAACCCCTCAACAGTACAGAAACCAATCGAACTGTACTCGCTGGTGCCCTCGTGGATGTTGAGGTTGCTGAAGTTGCCGAACTAACAGACGGCCAGTATTCGATTCAAGTTGGCCTTACAACCACACCAACAGTCAATGATTCCGTCCTTTCATCAACAACACTTGAATGGCAACGAAAGTCAACCGATGGTTCCCTTCATGATGAAGGAACAATCCAATCGAGTTCTCTCATGACCTTATCAGGTGCAGCTGTTGATGGACAACTTCTCCAAATCAGTTTCAGTCAGGTCCCCGAATACCTCTTCTTCTCTCAAACGACAGCAGAAGTTTCACTTGTATCCGAATCAACCACGACAGAAAACAACACAACAACGGATTGGACGCCAACACAAATTAGCGATGTAACCATTTCCTGTTCCAACATCGAATTATCATTCGTCGTAGAATCTTCGCCAATGTCGTATGAATGCACCCTTGTCAATCCGAATCCATTTTCAGTGAACGTTTCATTAGACATTGAGAGTGTTGATGTTGTTGGTGTATCATTCACAATCAACGATGTGGTGATGGACGAAAATGAGACGAAAGTTGTTACAATCACAGCAAATCGAGATTCAAATGTTGTCCTGACATCAGGAGGGTCGTATTCCTCAACAGTATCCATCTATACTTCCTGGTCGGAGTCACAAGATCTCATATCTTCAACGGCATCCCTCATCTCATGGTCGATAGGAGAACCAGTCGAACTCACCGACGACCCAATAGAACAACCAGAATCAACCTCTAGCCTTCAAAGCCTCTTGATCCCCGTTGGTGGAGGGCTTCTCTCACTGGTGGTTGTCATATTTGTTGTTTCAAAAATCATTACCTCTCGTTCGCCAAAAGAAGACGACGATGATGAAGACGATTGGTATGAGGAAGCCATGGACATGGTCGAACCTAAAGATAACGAGCAGCCCAAAGATGAGGTTCCAATGGAAACAAAATCACTTGATGACCTCAAATCTGAAGGGAAAACAATCGGAGAAGATGCACCTGAAGAACGGGGAATCGACTTTAGTTTGGGTGGAGCAACGAAGAATGAAATCGACGTACACTCAGATGATGAAGAAACAACTTCCGAAACCCACGATGCAGAGGTTGAGGAAGTGTCTGATTCGGATGATGGTATCTCAGTCGATGAAGATGGTACAGAATGGTATGAAGACGAACTAGGCGTTTGGTGGTACAGGGAACAAGGCTGGGACGACTGGGCTGAATGGCAAGAGTAAACGGTCAAATTTTTGAATAGGCCGCTTTCACGATGAATTGGGTGGAACAATGGATACGCTGATGCCAGGATATTCATTAATGTTGCAGAAAGATGCAGATCCCACAACAACAGGCGGTGTCGCAATTTGCGGTTTTACCACTGATGGGAAAGTTGGTGCAATAGCGACAGCCCATCTCATCACAAGTCTAGACATGCGGCAACTCGGTACCGTGATGCATGCGGACTTTCCAGCCGTCGCCCTTGTCCATGACGAAATTCCAAAACATCCGGTGAGAATCTATCAATCAGAAGGTCTTGGAGTGTTCATTTCTCAATTACAATTCAAAAATGAGATGGATGTCATGTTTGGTTCAACAGTCCTTGAATGGTTCACGAAAGGAAATTTTGACCGACTCATCATCATTGATGGCGTCCCAAAGTTATCAAAAGAAATCGATGATGGTGTACTCTTTGGCGTCTCAACCAAAGCTTCGTCGAGAGAACAACTCAAAGAACTTGGAATTAAAACTATTCAAGAAGGAATTGTCACTGGTATTACAGGTTTCTTGCTGAGTGAAGGGGACCGTTTAGGTCTTGATGTTACTGCATTGCTTGCTGAGGCCAGCCCCCTGTATCCCGATGCTCGTGCTGCTGCACTCGCAGTTGAAGCATTGAGTGATATTACAGGGATCGAAATACCGCTCAATGATTTGCTCGAATACGCTCGTGTGATTGAGGAGAGTGTTCAACAATCCCTGGCCAATGCACAACCACGTTTATCCGCACCAGATGACTTTGCATCTGATACTGAGACAGATGCCGACCCATCATTCATGTGAAGACCCAAGTTCTAACAAGATTCGTTTTGCTTCCTCTAACGGTGCCAATGTGGCAAACATGGGATTGATGTCAGGCACGCGTGCAGTTTCATATCCTTCATCTGTAAAAGTTTTCAAAATCGTCTCCATTTTTGGAATTTGGTTGAGATGTAATTTTTTAGCAAAATCATCAATGTCGATCAGGAGATGGTCAGAACTCAAAAGATTCGAAGCGCCTTGAATGAATCGGACACTTCGACAGATTTCCCGTCTCCAATATTCCCAATCTTGTTCAGACCAATCAGTACTCAATTTGTTAAGTTCTTGTCGTTCAATTTCGCCCGGGTAGCACATTTCAAGTGCTCTTCCCTCATCAATTCTTGACGTGATTTCTCGATTCCAAATCGGTCCAATCCAAAGTGGGCCACTTGATGATTCAAGTTCATCAGGTGCTGGATGATTTACGAAGGTATAGCCGCCGCCTTTTAATCGAGTTCTCCAACCCATCGAATTTTGAATCAATGATGCTTTTTCTTTCCCTCGAAGAACAAGAACTGTGAGACGAACATGATGACCATCAAAGAGTGATAAAATAGGTTCAATGTAACGATCGTGCTTCGCCGCAGTTGTTGCAACAACACCCAACAGCGTTCGCACGGCATCGTCATGGGCATAAGCGTCTACAATTCCATGTGCACCATATCTTCTGCGTTGAGAAGATGGACTTGAACCGGTCAAGGCAGCGGTATCTGTTGCTGTAACTTCGAGAACTCCTCTTCTCCCAATACCTTGAATCGCTGCATCTAGAAATGCGATCGGAGAACCGAAAGGGTCGACATCAATCCACTGGTAAGCACCTCGATTAAGTGCAATTCGTGCATCTTCATTCATGTAGAAAATTCCATTGATGAGTTGACCATGTACTCGTTCTTGATCATTGAACAAGGCCTCATCAAATGTCCATATCGAAGGAGGTGGAAATTTTTCGTGGGAATGCTGAGCCCTCTTCAATGCAAATTGATCCAAATCATTTGCATGAATTCGTAATCGATGTTGGAAGGATTCTGGTATCTCATTCCTCCACCTTCTAAACCGAACACCTGTGCTGCAAAGTGCATCCAATGCACGAATTGGTTGATTACCCTCAGTTAGCCATTCATGTTCTAATGCATCAGCCAAGAGAAGAACAGAACGTGTTCTTGCTGGTGCCATTGCAGGATTAATAAAACCAGGACCAATTCTCTTCGCAGGTCCGCGAGGCATGTGTGAAGGCCGCGCCTGTTCGTCTGAGAGAAGAATAACGGTCTTTCCTTCCATCCAAAGTCGACCTGGCCTTGTAGCATCGAAATTCAATTCCGATTCATCGGCCATGATGACCCCACACGATTTGAGTTCAAGACCACACCGATTAGTAGGTATCGTATGTTGAGCCTGTTGGAAGATGGGTGACATGCTTTCCATCATCGTGAACACGCCCAACGATTTGTGCAGTTGTGCCTCGTTCTTGGAGCCACTCAAGAACAGCCATAGAAGCTGATTTTGAAACCACCAAAACCATGCCCATTCCCATGTTGAATGTACGATACATTTCCCAGTCGGTGATGCCACCTTGTTCTTGAATCCAATCAAATTCAGGGTGTACTGCAAGTGGGGTATCAATAACCCAGCCGTACGATGAATGCAGTCGCAACAAATTGGTTAATCCGCCTCCAGTGACGTGGCATAAGCCGTGGATATCACCTCGATTGAAACCATATTCGGCATGTGTGGATTCGAGGAGTTGAACAATTGGGTCACAGTATATTTTCGTAGGAATGAGGTACACATCTCCAAATGAGGTACACGGGTTTCCGTGATGATGACGTTCAAATGGAATCGCATCGCCATAATCGAAGCCTTTCTCAGACATGACCGCTCGAACAAGGGAAAATCCGTTTGAATGAATTCCATCTGATGCAAGACCGATGAGCACATCATCAGATTGAATATGCTCTCCCGTAATTTGTTCACCTTGACGTACATAACCAAGAGCCGTTCCAGAGACATCGACTTCATTCACAATATCAGGTAGTGAAGCTGTTTCTCCACCAGCAAGTGTTACGTTCGCCAGTCGACATGCTTCTGCGAGCGAAGCCCCAAGTTGCTTGTGAAACTCAGGGTCCGGTTTTGGAACAGCAACATAATCGACGAAAGCGATGGGTTCTGCTCCAACACAGAGTAAATCGTTGACATTCATAGCCATGCAATCAATACCAACACTTTCAAAATGATTCATGGCAGATGCGATTTGAAGTTTACTACCCACGCCATCGGTTGCCAAAGCAAGGTAATATTCTCCAAATTCTATGAGGCCACCAAAACCTCCTGGAACAGGCACTGGCGCTCCAAATGTGCCTGTTTTACGGGTACTTTTACCTAATGACGAGATGAGTGAGGCGACCGCTTGCCCTTCAAGTTCAATGTCGACGCCTGAACTGGCATAATCCATTGATTTGCTCATACCCTTTGCAATCGGTGAGGGTTCATGAATGAACCGCATACGATAATTCTTCAATCATACAGGTGTTAAAGATGTGATAACAAAGCCATGGATGTATCAAGACGATAATCAATACCTGAATGCGTTCCTTCGAATTCTTCGTACACATGTTCAATGCCTAATGTGTCAAACAATTGATTGAGAAGTCGTGTTCCGAAATGGATATTGTACTGATCTTGATTTCCACAATCAATAAACAAGAGTTTGATTTTTTTGAGTGATTCGCTGTATGTAAGCGTCATGTTCAAAGGATCCCAACGGAGCCAATTCTTCCATTTTTCTTCGTCAAACTCATGGTAGACTCCGTGAATTGGAAAAGCAATATCGCTGATGAGATGACTCTCTGGCGGGTCATAACTTGCTGCTAAAGCCACCATCATCAGGTCATGCATCGATTCGTAAGATACTGACGAGGAGGTTTGTGTGAAGTCGATGAATTCTTGTATTGAACCAAATCGTTGAAGCCGACGGAGAGTGTGAAAAAAATCATGTTTGAACATGAAATCAAATCCAACATCTCCTGAGTGACTTGCCACTCCGGCCCAACGGTCAGGAAAAAGCATGCTGTTCACTAATGCACCATAACCACCAGAGGATTTTCCAATCAGTGAAAAGCATCCATTCGTCGAGTAACGCTGAGTGATGTGTTGTTGTAATTCTGTGGAAAGCCATGAAGACCATTTTCCGAGAATTGGTGAATCAATGAATTGATTGCCACCCAACGATGTGAATGTGTCAGGAAGAACCAGCAGAACCGGTTTCATATCCCCATCTTGAACGAGCCGTTCGTGTCGTTGAAGAATTGATTCCGAGAAAGCTTTCCAACCAGCTCTTGCAGGAGCACTTGAAGTAAAAGGAGCAAGATAAACAATCACTGGAAGAGACCCACCATCGTCAAGGATACGCTGACCTTCTGGAGACCAATGGACCAAAATTTCTCGTTCTGTTGGGTCGCTCAACTGATTTTCAAGCAAAGTGGAATCAAAAGAAAACCGTTCAACTTTACCTCTGATTGGAGCAAAAGAATGCTTGGGCATATATTGAACAAAGGCAGCGTCGATTTGAATTTGCCTTCGGCAATTTTCCATCAGCATTGAATTTTAAATTTACACCTTCGTAGTTGTTTGAATTCGTTTCCAAAGGAAACAGGGGGGTGGCGAATGCTTTGAGAATTCTTCATAAAAGGTAGGCGTCTACTCTATCAAGCCGAGGTGATACCATTTCAGAAATTCAAGAAGCAGACCTTGAAGGACGGTGGGTGACATGGCTTAGAGAAACATACGCAGAGCAAATACATACCCTCACTCAACTCTGGCCTGAAAATCAATCTCTTGAAGTGTCCTACAGGATTATCGAAGGACTCGACCACGACTTCGCACAGAATATTCTTGCTCACCCAGAAGCAAATTTTCAATCAGCAAACCGTGCATTGAATCAAATCCTTCTCGATAGTGGCTACGGAAATCTTCAACCATTTGTTCGAATTCACGACCTACCAAGTACTCAAATCCGTCCGATTTCGGATATTCGAGCCCACGATATTGGTGTCTTCATCTCTCTCGATACGGTTGTAACAAAAATCACAGGCGTACGACCTCGGTTGTACAGAGCAACCTTCGTCTGTGATACATGTGGTCATCCGACGGTTGTCGAACAATACAATGAGCAAGAGTTGGTTCAACCATTGACGTGTAGTGGCGTGGATGGTGGCTGTAATCGCGAAGGTCGTCAGACACGATTTACCCTTCATCATCAGCATTCTATTTTGATCAACACCCAATTTGTCGAACTTCAAGAGTTACCAGAGTCAATGCGAGGTGGACTTCAACCATCACGGCTGATGTGTATTGCAGAACAAGATTTGACGGGACGTGTCACCCCAGGTGACCGAGTCAAAGCTAATGGTGTCCTCTTCATCCGTTCTCAACGAAAGAGTGGAAAGCAAACACCACTGTTTGATTATTTCTTCAACATCCATTCACTTGAACATCACAGTGTTGCCCTTGAGGAAATTAAGGTCACTGACGCAGAAGAGATTGAAATTAAAGAAATAGCCTCAAATCCAAATATCTTTGACATCCTAAAAGCGTCGATTGCCCCCTCAATTTTTGGTTTGAATCATGTCAAAGAATCGTTGGCGCTACAGCTCTTTGGTGGCGTTCCAGGTCTCAACAAGGATTCGACGAGAATTCGCGGAGACATCCACATCCTCCTCATGGGTGACCCGGGTGTTGCAAAATCACAATTGCTGAGTTACATGGCCAAAATTTCACCACGAGGACGATTTACTTCTGGTCAATCTGCTTCTGCTGCAGGTCTAACTGCAGCAGCGGTCCAAGACGCAAGTGCTGATGGACGATGGACCCTTGAAGCAGGAGCATTGGTGTTGGCTGACATGGGTCTAGCCGCAGTTGATGAATTCGATAAAATGAGTCCAGGTGACCGTGCGAGTATGCATGAAGCCATGGAACAACAACGAATTTCAATTGCAAAGGCTGGAATCAATGCAACGTTGAGTACCCGTTGTGCAGTCCTCGCAGCAGCAAATCCAAAAGACGGACGATTCAAACCCACGAGCGAAGTTCCCTTTGTCCGCCAAATTGACCTCGAACCTCCTCTTTTATCTCGCTTTGATCTTATTTGGCTACTTACAGATACGCCTAATTTCGATTCAGACACCCGGATAGCAAATCATATTCTTCAAAATCGAAGGAATTCAGTGAGTGAAATTTTAGTGAAAGAGGGCTCAATGCCAGACCCAACCAAATCAACGCTTTTCGATGAATCCGAATCAAAATCTGATAATGGATTTCAATCCTTGCACAAGGATTTCCTTCGAAAATATGTCGCATACGCAAAAAGGAATATTCATCCAAAAATGCCACTAGAGTTGTTTGAAGAATTCATTTCGTTCTATGTGGAAAAGCGTCAAGAAAAGGGTCAAGCCGAAGATAGCATCGGTATGACAGCAAGAGATATTGAGGCAATTTCTCGTTTGGCTGAAGCAAGTGCTCGGATTCGATTATCAAAGAATATTGATCGAGAAGATATGGATCGAGCAACGCGTTTGTTTAGACATTCACGCGATGAATCAATTGGTGGTGACTTGACAACACTGGAGTCTGGAAAGAAACCTACGACAAGAAATCGAGAACAAAGTCTCATGGAGATCATTCAGAAAATCGTGATTGACGACGAAACAGGTTTTGCGAGTCGTGAAACAGTTCACTTAGAAGCCAAACGCATTGACATTGATACTGAACAAGCCGATCAAATTATTCAAAAATTAGTCAATGCTGGACGTTTGTATCTTCCTTCGGGGTACGACACAATTGGGTTGGCCTAGGTCAAGGTTGTATCGGCGTTCTCATGAAGGGGAATGTGTTGCAATTACCATGGCGCGAGATTTGGTCGAGCCCCAAGGCGATATCTCCAATCCAGAATCTCTCGATTGCGAGCAGCTAGGATTTATGTGTGGCCTAGAGATTCATCAGCAACTTGGCACGGGTAAACTTCATTCTCGTCAAAAAGGTGAATTGTATGATATTACAATTGATACCATACCAGCCGAATGGCATCGGACAATTCGGAGATTACGGGCACCGAGGGGTGAGAGTGGAGCAATTGATATCGCAGCAAAATTTGAGCAACAGCGTCAACGCTCATTTCAATATGTTCAATCGCCAAATGCAGGACTGATCGAACTTGACGAATCACCCCCAATGCCTATTGATAATCAAGCACTCGACATTTCATTGACCGTTTCAGCACTTCTCAATGCCCAACCTTTGCCGCTCCTTCAAACGATGAGAAAAACAGTTGTGGACGGTTCAAACACAAGCGGCTTCCAACGCACGACCCTTGTCGCAACCAACGGTACACTTCATACTGAAGAAGGAGATGTGGGAATTGATGTGATTTGCCTTGAAGAAGATAGTGCTCGAAAACTTGATTCGGTAAAACAAAGCGATGGCATTCTTGTCGTTTACAATCTTGACCGATTGGGTATTCCCCTTATTGAAATTGCAACATCTCCAGATATTCTCCATCCGCAGCACGCTCAAGATACTGCTATTGCCCTTGGAAAAATTCTAAGGCAAACTCGGCAGGTTCGGCGCGGTCTCGGTAGTATTCGCCAAGACCTGAATGTCTCTATCGGTTGCGGAGATAGAGTCGAGATCAAAGGCTGTCAAGATTTACAATGGATTCCTAAAATTATTCGTCTTGAAATGGTCAGGCAATTGCATTTCTTCCGACTTGCAAATTCGTTACGAGCTTCCATCGAAAAACCACCGCTGTCATTTCATCGCGATGATGATGATATCGCAGTTGAACAGGACATTTCGTCGTATGTGGACACATTATTTTCAACACATTCTCAAGATGTTAGCTCTTGCTTTTCCTCTTCAACATCGGACATGATTCTACGAGGTCTCAACGACAATAACATCATGTTAGGGCTGAAATTACCAAGGCTTGCTGGTCATTTGGGAAAGAAAGATCTTGATGTTCACGGCTCTCAATTGCCTCGTTTGGGTCGAGAATTGGCGGGTGCAGCGAAATTAGCGGGCGTCCAGGGTATCTTTCATTCAGACGAATTACCAGCCTATGGCATCACGCAAGATGAAGTAGATGCAATAGCAAATGAACTTGGTCTAGGTGATGACGATGCCTTCGCATTGTGTCTTGCACCCGAGTGGCAGGCAAAACTCGCACTTGAATCTGTGAAAAACAGGGCAAAACAAGCATGGCACCGTATTCCCAAAGAAGTAAGGAATGTGGTGGTCAAAAAAGGAGCACCTGAAGACGGAACAACAACACCAATGCGTCCTTTGCCGGGTAGTTCTCGAATGTACCCCGAGACTGATGTTCAAACGACGAAGGTTACAACAACATATTGGGGTGACATTAAATCAAATCTTCCACCAAACGAAGAAGAGAGGTTATCGCGTCTATCTAAAGTTGATATATCTGAAGACCAAGCGAAACAATTGCTTTCCCGAGAACAAGACGATCTTTTCATTGAGTTCCTCGGTGAGTTACCTGCGAAATTTTGGGCTTCACTTATGCTCGATTATGAAGGAACACCTTTGCACCTCCTTCACAATGTTGCTCTGCTTCATGAACAACAGTTGTGTGCACGCGACCATATTGAGCGGATTGTATCCCAGTTTAGGAATGAAGCAAATCCATCGTTCGATGCTCTCAAATCGTATTGCGTAGAGCATCAATTAGCCCCTGCGTCTGCAGATGATTTGGCATCCATCATCAAAAGTGTGCTCGAAGAGCGAAGAGAATTTGTTGAACAAAAGGGCATGGCTGCAATGGGGCCCCTGATGGGTGTTGTTATGCAAGCGGCAGGTGGTGCGGACGGGAAGCAAGTGAGCGCATTGCTCCGACAAGCAATTCTTGATATGATTGAGTGAGAAGGAATGAAACCACAACACCCAGGCATCATTCTTCTCTTTGTGCTTTTGATGAGCCTGCAAACGACTGCTTCTACTTCATCATCCTATTCTTTTGTATGGGAGCATCAATTTGAAGACGGGTACATCACAACCGGCCCGGTTATTTTTGATGATATGGTGTTTGTTCGTACCTCGGGATATTGGATTGAAGATGAGCGCCCTCAAGTCACTGCGTTTGATTTCGATGGTAATGTGCTATGGAATCACACCAATAATGCATCCACTCAACATGACATGGCACCATTACTTGTTGTCGAAAATGGTGAGGGAGTTTGCGGCTCTTGGGAAACAATGCTTATTGTTCCGTGGGCGAATGGGGATTTAACTGCCCATGACGTGTCAACTGGCGAATTGGTTTGGAACCAATCGACTATGGTTGATCAATGGGGTCTCACTGGAAGAGCAATCGTTCTTGACGATCATGTCATTGTTCCTACTCGACATGGCCTTTCTGAATTTTGCTTGGCAGATGGTGTCGAACAAGTAAAGTTTGAACTCGGACTTGGGTGGAGAAATGGTGCATCAAAAGATCCCAATGGGACATGGATGGGTGATGAAAACGGAACGTTGTGGTCTATTCATAATGGAACAGTTGAACAATTCGATGCGGGTGAGGGGTTTATCCGACACCCTCCCGTGATAACCAATGCAGGTGTTGTCGTTCATCTACAAACTTCAAACGGAAGCGAAATCCTCTTGTTCAATACGACGTCTAAATCTTTTACATTGCTCAATGAAAGTGGTCCTTCACCAGGTTTTCCAACCAGCATTGGATCATTTGTAATGACAACTGACAGCACGCATGTTCGAATTTTTGATTGTGCTCTTGCCTGCGTTCAAGTAGATTCTATCAAATCACATTCAAACGGTGAGGTAGGAGTTGATGAAAACAATAGAATTTGGGTTCCTCAAAATGTGATGAAAGGTGGCATGCTCATTCTTTCCCTGAATGCCACAGGAGTCATCGTATCTTCGTCATCGTTCAATACGACCTTGGATGGATATTCAACGGCATCTCCAGCATTTTCTTCATCATCTGACTCGATTATGGTGTTTGGAAATGATTTTGGAGCATTACGACTTTACTCCCAGAAAAACGATGTATTCAGCGATGAGAAGGAGTACAATTTGACGGAATTTCTCATTGGCTTCGCCTTCCTCTTGTTCGTATCAATATCTGCTAAATTTGTGATTAAGGGCTCAAAGATATGGGCGCTACGGTTACTTTTGACATCCTTGCTCATCAGCCTTCTTCTCATCAGCCCTCAATTGATGACACTTCTTCAGGAATCGAAACCAGAAGCTTTCCTCCAAAAAGATGAGGAGGCTTGGTCTCCCGATTGGCCTCATGAATGGAACAATACTCAAGTTGTCATTATCGATTTGCCGGACGGTCAAATTATCGACGGAGGATTTACAGGTCATGATACAGTGTATTCGCTCACAGTTGCTATGGCAGAGAAAAACAATATTTCTATTGATGTTCAAGAATTTTACTTTGGCGTCTTCATCGAAAGTTTTTCCGGAGTGTATGGTAACGGTTGGGAGTTTAAGGTCGATGGAGAATTGGGTGAGATTTCCGCTGACCAATCCGAAATGCCTGGTTCAGGTATTTTGAGATGGACGCTAGCATCTTGATGGTAAGGGCTAAGTCCAACCGTCAACTCGGGCAACCATGTTCTCTGCTATTGGCACTCATGGGCCAATCCTGTCACCATTAGCAGACACTCTTTTTGATCTCTTTTTTGTTGGGTTTGCAATCTTGCTTTTTACCAACTCGAAACCGTCGAAGATGCAATCATTCTTCTTCCTTTCATTTGTCTTTATCATAGTTGCTGGGCGAGTCATCCTCCAACCCTTACCTAACGTGCAACCAGTTACCATGGCCGTCTTCCTTATGGGTGCTCATCAAGGTGCACGAAGAGGAATGAGTTTTGCAATTCTCGTCACTCTTCTTTCAAATCTATTCATTGGCGATGGATGGTGGACATTGTTTCAAGCGATTGGGTGGTCAGTAGTTGCGGTACTTGGTGCTTCGGCTACAGCACGGTCAAGTGCAAAAATAGAATTGAACGTACTGTTGCCTATGCTTGTTGCCTCATCCATCCTCTTTGATCTCATAACCTCACTTTCACTCATCGATTCATCAACAACCCTAACTTCATTCATCTCAATTCTTTATTCAGGATTGCTCTATGACATGTTCCACATCCTTGGCAATCTTTGTTTTGCAGTTTGGTTGGGGGAATCAATGCAGGACTTTTTGATGCCAATTGAAAATATACACGAAGAATCTGTACCGGCTGAGGACTTACATGTTATCAGTGGATGATCAACTAAGCATGGCACTTCTCGTGCGAAACGATCTTGAAATGACACCGGGAAAAGTTGCTGTTCAATGTGCCCATGCTGCCGTTGATTGTTCTTTACAAGCAAGAAAAATCATACCGCAAATATTTGAGATGTGGAGAAACACCGGCTCCAGAAAAATATGTTTGGCTGCTTTGGATGAAGAAGATATTTTGTATTGGAAAGAAAAATGCAATGAAGTTGGCCTTGTTCATTCACTCGTAAGAGATGCAGGTCGAACTGAGGTCCCTTCAGAAACAATTACGGTGTTAGGTGTTGGACCCGCTCACAAAACTTCTCTTGATGACTTATTTTCTAATCTAGATTTGTATGGGGTAGAGTAATGGGTTTTCGTTCATTTCTTCATCGAATGACTGCCCCAAAAATGACAAAACCTGTTGAGAATCGTCCAATAAAACTCGTTTTGGTCATCAACCATAGTTTGGGAATGAAAAAGGGAAAAATTGCAGCCCAAGTTGGCCACGCCAGTGTACAAACCGTTCTTTCTGCAGGTTCTGTTATCCCACATATTGTCGATGCTTGGCTTGGTCAAGGCCAAAAGAAAGTATGTGTGAAAGCGACAGACGAACAACAGATGAATGACTTGTTCTCCAAAGCAAGCCAAGCCAATATTCATACTTCGAAAACGATAGATGCAGGTCATACGCAGATTCCAAAAGGAAGTTATACAGTGTTAGCGATTGGCCCTTGGTACGAAGCGGAGATTGACGAAATCACTGGACATTTATCCTTATTGTAGCATCAAGGAATTGATGAAGAAGAAGTTCTTGGTTGGCACGATGAGAGAATTCAACAACGACAGGATTGATTTTCGCAGCGATACTGTGACGCAACCAACTTCAAAGATGTTGGAAGCCATGCACAACGCAAAGGTCGGCGACGATGTTCTAGGTGATGACCCTACAGTGATTGAACTTCAACAAAAAGTTGCGAAGATGTTCGGAAAAGAAGCGGGATTGTTTGTTCCCTCTGGAACGATGTCAAATGCCATTGCCCTCCGAACTCATACCGTTCCTGGTGATGAAATCATTTGCGATAAATCAGCACATATTTATCGATATGAAGGTGGGGGGTTCGCTGCTCTTTGTGGGGCATCAATTTCTTTGGTTGATGGGGAAAAATGTTTGATGACACCCGAACAAGTTCGGGCAGCTATTCGAAAATCAGAAGGCTCCCAAAGCCATTACCCAAACGGGAGTTTGGTCTGTGTGGAAAACACGACCAATCTTGGTGGAGGAGCGTGTTATGGCAAAGAAACATTAGATGCAATAGCACATGTAGCCCGAGAGTTTGATTGTGCAACTCACATTGATGGAGCACGAATTTTTAATGCGAGCATTGCAACAAATACCCCTGTTGACAACTTATCGGAAATGTACGACTCAGTTTCAGTTTGTCTATCCAAGGGGTTAGGTGCCCCTGTTGGTTCTATTCTTGTGGGTTCGTCTGAATTCATCTCAACTGCTCACCGTTGGCGAAAGATGTTCGGAGGCGGATGGAGGCAAGCAGGGATACTTGCAGGAGCATGTTTGTATGCTCTTGAAAACAACATTGAGCGATTAGAAGATGACCACCGCAGAGCCAAACAGATTGCAGATTTTTTCCATCAAACACCAGGTTTTCATGTCGATGTCTCAACGGTTCAGACAAACATGGTCTATGTTGATACGGAACAACCAGCAAAAAAATGGGTCGAGAATCTTTCAGCAAAAGGCATTGATGTTTTTGACGTGGGGCCACATCGACTTCGATTTGTTGTCCATTTGCACGTTGAAGATGAAGATGTGGTTCGACTTCAAGAAGCCATTATGTCATGAGTTTATATCCACTCGAGATATTTCCTTTGCGTGAAACCATACGATCATCTCTGCAAGATTTGTTCTTCACGTCAAGTTGAAGATCAACATAAACATTGTGAACTTTGTACATCCTTGCTGAAATCGAATATTACAAAAGATTGGAACATCAAAATCGAACCTCATACGAGGGACGAAATCGTTCAATTGATGGCTGGTGCAAAACAAACCCCAACGAAATGGAAACGGCTCACTCCGATGCTTGGTATTCCCGAACTTGAATGGTTCAAATTGAATGATGGTTCAGACCCCGTACAACAGTTACCATGTGATGAAGATGAGTTTAGTACAATCATCAATCTTAAATTTACAGACGGGCCATTGTGTGAAAGACAACACTCAATTCTTCGAAGAGGGGTTGAACTTCATGATGGAACAGTTATTTCAATTCACGGAGATGATTGTTTTATTGACAATTTTAAAGTGGCCAAGGAAGTTCCAATCGGAATTTTCTTCAAAATCATGTCCAACCCAATTGAACGAAAAGGATGGGATTTGAAGCAATTTTTCTTAGCAGCCTCTGCTTTTTCTTCAAGCATTCCTGAGGCACATGAACAACGAATGTTCCGCCTTCGATTTCAGGGACGTCGTCGACGTCGCACAGCAGGTGAAGAATCATTTTACGCTATGCTGCGATGGCTTGGAAGCAAGATTATTTGTTCCAGAGAAAGTGATGTGCTGTCGAGCAGTATTCATGCATGGGCATATGATGTGAATTCATTTTTCCAAAACAGAGAACGTAGGAGTTTCCATGAAAATTATAGAAATGCAATCGAAAATATTCCCGATGACTTAGAACATCTCTTTCCAGAACCTTGGGTTCAAGCATGGAATAAAGAGACAAACATTTACCATCAAGATGAAAACCAAGTTGCCCCGATTCGATTTTCAAAAGGTAAAGTCAAGGTAAGAGCGAGAAGGGTGGACGGTTCAAGTTTCTGGATATCGGTCATAGAACACCCATTGCACATTGCGTTTGTTCTTTCAGCATGCTTTTACCCCGTTGACCATCCAGCGAGAAAATTATTTTCAGCCCTTCAATCCCTCTGGTTCAAAGACGATCATAAAAAGCCAATAACAGAAACACCATTCGGGGTATCCGTTCAATTTCTTCAAGGTTGTCTTGATGTCCTAGGAGAAAATGCGGTTGTTCATCGGAATTCAATTTTAATACGTGGCAAATTTGGTCATTACTATGAACTGAAATTGGGCTATGGAGCTCACGGTGCGCCCTATCTTCTTCGCCCTCTTGATTGTCAAGGGACAACTATCCAATATCGAGAATCACTTTGTATTCATAACGGGCCTACGCAACGGAGACTCCCTATCGGAGATACGATTGGTTCGGTGGTGATGAGCATTGCTAATGATGCAATTTCATCCCGCCTCGTCGATAGTCTTCGACATCATATTGTTCGAAACGGACCTCTCCTTCTTACACCAACAAACCAAGAAGAATTTTTTCAACAACTCGACATTCCAGAATTTCATGATTTTGTTCGTCAACACCCCTTCCGTGGTCGGAATGATAGGCAGTTTGACGAACATGGAGATATGGGCAGAAGACCGCGTTGGTTCCATCGCATTGACGAGACAAACTCTGAGTTGACCAGGCAGTTATCTTTAATCCACAATAACGATCCGTTCAGGAGGTGGATGCAAAACAGAATTGGGGATCAACGACGAAGGGGCGGCAATGGCGACGATTATGAAATGAAAACCAAACAAGGCGCCCCCCGCACAACAATTGATGAATTCACTCACCGAGAGGCAGTACTTGCTTGGAAGAGGTTGGTTGACCAATCAATTAGGATGGACGAACAAGATCATGAAGGCGGAGTAAGAATCAACCGAGACCGAATTCAAGAATATATGGGCAGATACATACAAAATCCTCCTTACATTCATGAAATCTTTAGGAATAGAGAGACAGACAAACGAATTCACGGATGTGGCGACATCCGAGACGGAGAACGTCGATGGTGTGAAACATTTGCAAGGGCATGGGAGTGCCTTCACCTTCAACCAATTGAATCAACCATCCAATTGCATGGAGCAGATACCAAATCATTGGCTTTTCAACACTTCTCTCTTAAGATCACAATTCGAGACAGGGATGAGGAACGATTTATCCGACACATTGCTGAACTCGTTGGCTACGAACTCCTTCTTGAAGATGAACAGAATCTCGTGATGATACGCAAGCGTCATCCAAGAGCAGATGCTCGTATTGAAGTCGCACGCATGCTCAATCAACTTCAACAGAAGCAAGGAAAGGAGAAAGCACCACCACGTTGGTGGAACTACATCGATAGAACCCAAGCCCCAGAAGAGTTGGAAAAAGGACGATGGCAACTCCATGAAGATTTGCAGGATGACAAAAAAGGTCACAAAGATGGGATTCGGTTTGGAGACCTGTAAATCTTGCATCCTTCATGTTCAGTATTTTTTCTTACGGAAAACGAAGATGGAGAGCACAATCACGAGAAGCAAATCATTCACGTTGAGGAAAGGCAGAGATTCATCATCTTCTGATGTTGGTTTGTCATCTCCTTCGCAGCATTCTTCATCTTGAATCGATGTGAATTCATACATCAGATGAACCTCAATGTCATCATCATCAAATGCTGTTGGTATTGTAAGCGTTGCAGTTCCGTTTAGGTCACTGCCCATAGAATGAATTTCACGAACAATGTGCGGATAGTATCCAAGTTGGTTCGAACCTTCTTCAAATGTAGCACCGGATTCTACAAACCACACTTGAACATCTAGAGTATAATTTTCTAAAACGAGTGCACTAAAATTAACATTCCAGGCAATTATACCGTCATCACCTGACGGAGTCCAGACAAAGTCGGTTGTTCCTTCATCCAAATGTCGTGTTGAATTGGTGAGGTTATCATAATCATCTTTCAACGAATCCCCATCAGCTACACTTCCAACTTTCTTGAGGTGTCCATTGAAAACGACAGTAGGTGGTATTCTCAGGCCGTACATTTCCTGCCATCGTTCATCAAGGGTAACAGAGCCGAACGGGTCCTCAGTCTCACCGATTGCTCTGTGGAAATGATACTGTTGGAGGAATGTGGCAGGAATTTCATCGAGTGCATGTTCTACATCGACACAATTCGTACACCATGTCGCTGTGTAATCTTCAACTAAAGTTGGCAGATCACTGAAATGGTCTGTTTGTGTCGAGATATTTGTTGCATTTGTCCATTGTCCACCGAGAATGAACCCATGCTCCAAGTCCTCTACGGGCGCTGCTTGAGTCGATGGCATTGAACAAAGAAGTGCAAATGTTACGACGAAAATCATTAGCCTGCCCATGAGATTTGGACATGCACCTTGTGTTTGATTTTTACCCTTCAATGATCAACGGCTTCGTTTGTGTCTTGGTCATCCAATTCCGACCCCTCACCAAGACTGAGACGAATGGCTGCAATGAATGCCTCAGGTAGAAGTTCACGGTCATTTTGAACCATGCTAATGAAGTTAGCAAGTCCTTGGGCTGTCATCAAAATTGCATCGGCTAACAGTGTGAGGTTTCGATGTCGTCCAATGTGTGCTTCGAGTGAGAAGTAGACGAGCATAGCCATGATTTTCTTTGCAGGGTGGTTGGTTAACGGACCTTCGATTGAAGGTTCTTTGAGGAGATTCATACGCCGAGCAATATCATTGTTGATGCCATCTAGAATTTCATCACTGATGCCAGCATCTGACAATGCGTCGAGAAGAACGCCGAGTGCTTCTGTGAAATCTTCATCTCGATTTGTCACACGGATTTCAACCACATTTCGTTCTGCAATGTAGCGCAAGCCGTTGTATCGAAGACCCATACGAATCTGTGCTTTGAGACATTTGTCCACAATAAGTCGAGCCTTTGTTACAAGTTCAAGGGGCAGGTCTAATGCTTGACGTCGATTGGCCAAATCAACTCGCTGAATCAAACCAAGGAGCGAACACCACTCAAGGATTGCCATTGCGAGGAGATAATTGTTAAGACGGCCAGCTGTGGAAGTATTCTCGTCACCTTGACGTTGAAAGAAATCTTTTGAGATTCGGTTTGTGCTTTGTGCGACATTCTTCAAATTCTTCTCACGACGGCCAGAGGCACGCTCGTATTCTTTGATTGTTCGCAGGTCTTCTTCGCTAAACGGTAGGACGCATGCATCGATTATACGTTCAATTTGAAGCATGGCATCTTCGCCAACAAGGTCAACAACGGCTTCCTTCACTTGACGAAGTTGAGGGTTTCGCTCACGAACTTGCGTACGTTGGGTTCCAAATATGAATGCTCTACGAAGCTCACGGTTTACCGCACGACCGGTGTGGTCCACACGACTTCGTGATGCTTGAAATGTTCCACCCAAATCAGCACTGGAGCTTACACGTTCGTGTGTTCGCTCATCGCCATACAGGTTAGATGCATTGTTGTACTCATCATTTTGAGACTCTGGCATAACGAAACCACAGTCATAACATACGCATTCAGCTTTTTCTTCTTCATTGCGGAGATTCGACCCGCCGCACTCTAAACATTTGTTTTCCATTTTTTTCACCTCTTGATGAACAGTATTCTTGGATGAGTAGCATGCCAGGAATATCTGCTGATTGCCCTTGTCGATACCAAAACATGATTTCTATTCATGTTGTTCTTTTTCCTCTCAAATCGTAAGGAATTGGGTTGGTTCCGACGGGGAGTTTATACATTGTAGACGGCAGTATATAAACATATCGCTCATAAATTCATCTCGAAAGTCAGTTTTGACACCATAGATCGTCGTGAACATCATGACTGTGAAACTGGGTAAATCAGTAGATAAAATGCCATCATGGAATGTTATTAAACACTCGCATCTGGTACTCAAATGCGAAGGGATGTGGAGCATGTTTTGATATCATCGGAACCGGTTGAATTAGGACGAGGCATCCCGAATTGGTTGTTCGATTCAATCGTTTCAGGTGCAATTTCCAATGTGCTATTTCTTCACCCTACAAGCGAACACAGAAATGCTTTCATGACCCGTCTCCGTGCCGAAGAAGTCACATTTCATCCAAACCACCATGTAACATACGACGGGCTGATACGTCAGTTAGCAAGTGATTTACGGCTTCCGACGCCCTTCGAAGATGATGTCGCATTACTTGAAAAAATTCACAATCTCTTCGAAAGGCGAGCCAGTAAGTTCGCATTTCCAGTCTTGCACAGCGGTGCTCACCCCTGGACATTTGCAAAAACTCAACGGATTATCAAAACCTTAAGGGCACTTTTGCAAGCGGAACCACCTTGGAGTTGGGAAGCGAACCCGGGTTTTGATGATATATTGAATGAGCTCCAAAAGTTTGAACGAATTCACCAAAAAATGATTCCTTTTCTCACTGAATTCCATGTGAATGCTTCACTAAAAACTTTGGATAAACGACCTTTTCATCTCCAACTTGTTGATGGAGTTATCGTTCTAAATCATCCGCCGGATTATTCTCCGATACAAAAATCAATTTTACAAAAATTATCTACGTGGTTACCGTTTCATCAATTGGTCGCACAAGGTCAAATTCGATTGGGTCATCGTGGAAGTTCGATTGTTGATGCACATTTTGATTCAATAGATTCACTGCCACTCGGCCTCGATCAAATCGAGCGGGCTGAACTCATGCCAGATGGGTGGCAAACATCGGTCGGCAAAAGCCATCACACCTCTTTCCTTCGAATACTTCTCGAAAATAAAACGCAAACAATTGAATCAGTGTGCCAACTCATCTCAGAATATTTGCAAGAACACCAAGGCAAGATTATCATCATTGACCCATGCAAAGAAGAACATCACAATGTCTGGCAACACAACCTATCCATGCTTGGTCTACCAGTTTGGCCTTCCTCAATACCTCTTCAACAAACTCCGTTTGTTCAGCAATTTGTTGGTTTAGCAAGAATCGGATATGGGGTTCATGCATGGTCTCTCAATTACCTTCTAAGATTCATTCACACAGGCGGTTTACCATTGAAAACCGACCTTTTTCCCGACCTCAAGCATCCTCAAAATGAGGATTGGCGGCCAGTACTGCATCAAAATGTCCTCCAGAAATGCTCATCCATAAACCATGTTTTAGGAGGGCCGGGGGCTTTAGGGCGTTGGCGTGGTACATTGTCTCAAATGCAACCTATCGACTCAAGGCATGAGGTCATCTCAAAGAAAGAAATTGAGGAGACCCTATGGGCACTTGCCTCAATATCAAGATTAATGTCACCATTACTCTCATCAGAAGACCAGTATTTCGCCCAATTAGAACTTGAGGGCCCTATGAGTGAAACTGGATTACCTCTGCCATCAAGTCCCTCCAATGTATTCGAATGGTTTGAAGAAATTCTTGGAAAAATAGACTGGGAAGAGATTGTTCATGACCTCGACCAAACAAATCATGAAGCTCAAGCATTAGAAAAATTCATTCTTGAAATTCGAAAGTTGCAATCAAGTATCAATACATCAGCATGGTCGAAACTTACACCGTATTGGTTTTTCGAGAGAATGGCTTTTATTTCGGCTCAAGTAAAAACGGATGCAAATCAATTGAATTCTGATTTGATTAAAATCATGACTCCAGAGCAAGCCTTTGGCCTTGAATGTGACTTACTCATACTCACCTTTACGGATATAGAATCGTGGTCGATGAAACAACCAGTGATTCCTTGGTTGGATGAATTCACGAAAAAAGAGCTTGGTTTTCTATCCAACAGTTCAAAAATTCGACAAGGCCGCCATCACCTTCGTCATTTGTTGAATTGTTCCCCATTAACATGTATATTTGATGCTTCTTTAGAGGAAGGAGGAGAGGCTGCAACACCCTTGGCTGAATGGTACAATGAACTTAGTGAAGGGGAATATGCCAATCTCGCATCACCTTTTGAATGGATGATGCAAAAAGGTAGCAATTCACTCTCGGCATATTGGGGGACAACGTACGATGAAAAGAATGATCTTCATTGGGTGATTCCGAAACCATTGCGAATTCATCAGGTCAAAGGTGCATATTTGATTGAAAAAAATGGCTCCAGCCAAAGAAACATCCGCCAAAACGTTGGCCTTGAATTAAAGTATGGGGTGCAGCAAACGCAACCGATACATCGCAACAATTCGTTTTTGCCAAGTTTGGAACGAGCATTGCATAATGACCGCATTTCGAGGCAACCCAGTAAAAATAACTTGAACAGAGGGGAAACGCTGTCCTGGGATTCACGCAAATATCGAACAACGATATCAGATTTGAAAGAGGGATTGAATATTCTTCAAGCCCATAAAGTGGAAGGTTTGGGGGGAGAATATCCTCACTTGGGGATAAAAGGCGGGGGAAAATCCATCTCGCCATACATTGACCCACGTCCACTTCCTCCTGCCTTTGAATCCCAACCGGAAATCGAACACTTTAGTGGAACGATTGAAGCATCTCTAGAGCGAGATAGGTGGTCACCCTCTCGACTTCAAACATGGATAGAGTGCCCCCGTAAAGGTTGGGCGAAACAATTTCTCAATGTGGAAGATGCACCTTCGGAGCTTGAGGAAGACATCAATGCAATCATGAGAGGGGATATGGTGCATGAAATACTGGCTCACATCCTCAACGAACACGGGGTTGTCGCATATGATGGCGAGGTAAACGAACCAATTCCACTTCATGAAGGACCAATTTCAAATCCAGTTGATGGATGGGAGCAGGCCCTAGATTTTCTTGCAACAAATGTGACATGGTTGGAATTAGATTTTGCTATTTCCGTCCATCGATGTCGAAGCCTCATTGGCTCAAGCCCTGAGGCTTGGCGTCAATATCTCGAAGGAAAAGTAACGCTCCAACCTCAGGGAAGTATAGGTGATTTGATTCAAAAAACATACGAATTACGTTCCTGTGCACCGATTGCAGTTGAGTGGCCGGTTTCTGAAGGAGAATCGGGTCATGTGAACTTGATGCAAAAGTCTGACTTGCATCTTTGTGTGAACGGATTCGCCGATCGAGTGGATATATTCATCCCAACAGAAGAGTTAGAAGATGCGCTTATCGATGAAGGATTTATTGATGAAAAAGAGTTCAAAGAACCTTTTCCAATGCAATATGATGAACAACAACGCTCTTCTCAAAGATATGTCATCATTCGAGATATCAAAACAGTAAGTGGTCCTAAATCTGACAATATCGGGAATCGTCATTTCAAAGGATTGGTTCGTGAAGTACAACTTGCACTTTATGCAAGAGCATGGGAAATTACCCATCCAAATGACAGAGTTATCGGCATAGGTATTTCTGAAGTTGGTGAATGGACTGAACATTATGTTGAAATCGACACAACTGCTTTTCCCCAGGGTGCTCAAATCGATGGAATTGGAAAACAGACGAAGATCTTGAGTCGACTTTATCCTTCGACAATTGACGAAAAGAATGTATCTTCACCATTTCGTGTTTGGATGAATGAACGAATAGAGACGGCTATGAGAGTCATAGAGACGGCATCAAGTGGATATGTGAATCCGACACCTGGACGCCATTGTTCATATTGTCCAATAAACAGTGTGTGCACATTGTATGACGTTGCAGGAGGTGAAATGAAATGACCCGCTTCAACAACAGCCAACGTCTTGGTTTAGATATCGATAAACACATTGCACTCGATGCAGGTGCGGGTACTGGGAAGACAACGGTGATGGCTCAACGATACATTCAACATTTGTTGTCACCAATCCAAAGAGCGACAATAGCGACACTCCCGGGCCCTCGTGAAGACTTGCGGGCCGCCGACTCCCTCAAGTCTTCAAAACAATCAAGAACACATCCAAAAGATTGGCTAGGTTTGCTTCCAGCAGAGGTTGCTGCAATTACCTTCACTCGGAAGGCAGCCTCCGAATTAAAGGGACGAATTCGAAATGTACTCTCATTACTATCAGATACATCATTATCGGGTAAAAACGCTGTTTTTGACCCTCGCCTCCAAAAGAGTGGGGATGTCGAAATGCTCTTATCAGAACTTGATAATGCACCAATATCAACAATTGATAGTTTTCTTAGTCAACTTGTTCAACCATACCTTGACCTTGTAGCAATCACGCCTCCAGTTGAGCAGATTTCCGAGGAAATGTCCCAAATTTTGATTCTGGAAACATTGAGTAGTATTTGGCGAATGCGCCATGTTGATGATGCTTTAGAAGCAGGATTACTCGAGAACCCGGTAGAATTTCTTGAAGCGAGAGATCGCCTAACAGTACGTTTGGGAGGCCAAGCAAATGCTGAAATTGTCATTCAAGGATTAATGTCAAAATCAATGTTTGTTGAAGAGGCCTATCGAAATTTGATGCGCCGGGCGGAAGAGAAAGGCGTTGAATTCTCTTCACAACACTCTGAATCGATTCAGTTGTTGTTCGATATCATGTTGGATACATTGAATGAAGACGAACTTGATGTCTTCACTGAGGGACTTCATCAAAGCATAGTGGATTGGGTTGATAATTTCCGAGCCTATTCGTCCAAGTGCATTCCTTCGGGGTCAACATTCTCACAATCTCGAATGCATCATCTGATTCATCTTGCTGAACATCCCCCTCATCAAAACCCGTTGGATAAATTACGATGGATTTGGCGAGTGTGTCTTTCGATTTCCAGTTTCTCTAGTTTATCGAAGGGAAAACCGTCATACTTTCCTAGGGGTAATTTACCTGATGACGAGTGGGTCGCTGGATTATTGAAGAAAGGGGAAACAACATTTTCAGATAAGGAACTAAAAAATGAAATCTATAGCAAAGGCGTTGAATTTTCCGATGCAATCAAGGAACATTTGAACCACCAAGAGCACTCAATTTTTCTATTGCTTGCCCGATGTGTTTTTACAATTCAACCAGAAGAAGGATATTCATTTATGCCTTCAAATGCGAAATCATATCTTTACGGTCTAGAAAAAGGCATCCCTACAGACCACGAACATCTGAATCACTACGTTTCAGAGCAACTACAAATGGATGTTATGCAGGATTTGTTTTTCATTCACAAAGGAGCTCATCAAATCCACTCCCATAGAAAATCGATTGATGGATTCAATGATTTCGACGATATCCTCAGATTTGCAGCTGATTTACTCCTCACACGTTGTCCAGATATGTGTCGGCAAGTATACCCTAAAGAAGCGGTTGAGGCATTGGATTCAATGACATCTGAACCTTGGAAAGACGCCCATATAGCAAGAGCTCTCACGATCTTACACGATGATGACCGCTGCCGAAATGATTTACTTCATCGAATTCAGATTCTGAAGAACCTTCGTCGGCAATTTAGAGCGTTTATCATCGACGAATATCAAGATACAAATCCTAGTCATGCACGCCTTCTTTCCAGGCTTTGGGGGAGAAGATTGAAACTTTCCGACCAATCAGAAAAAGATGATTGGTACTGGGGTCCAACAATTTGCATCGTCGGTGATATGAAACAGAGTATCTACCGTTTCCGGCAAGCTGAAGTCTCTGTGATGAGGGACATGGTTGAACAGATTCGACGTGCGAACAGACATGAATATTCCAATCCAAGTCTACAAGATATCCGAAAAGAAGACCATGGAAGAGATCCAAGACCTGTTGGCGATGGAGCATCTGGAAATGCATTTACCAACAAACACAACGATAAGGAAAAAAGTGCACCACATACGTATATTCATTTTGCTGCAGGTGATGACGAGGAAGGGAAATTCATCACCGATTTGGACCGAATTCAACGTCGTCGAGAAGGACATATTGATTTGACAACAAATTATCGAACAAATTCACATCTTCTTGAATTTATGAACGATGTGTTTGATGATGTGTTTTCACCGCGCCACGAAACGATTGTAGGTAATTGGTACGCAGAACCACAGCGATTACGTCCAGGTCGGAATCAATCAGGTGGTTATTTGGAATGGTTGGTACCTATTCAAACACATCTAGAGCAAGCGAGTGTTGATATGAATAAGGCCTTCGACCCATTCCTTGATTCACGCTCTTCGGTCAAACAACTTGAGAATGAACTCATAGCCCAAAGAATCGAAGCTCTACTTTCAAAGCAACAGACTCGCGTTTGGGACACCGAGAATCTTGAATGGGTGGATATCGTTGATGATTCGGTCTATCAACCCAGTGACATCATGGTTCTTTTCCATGCACGTACGCATGTAGCAGATTTGATTCAAAGGTTGAGCCATAGAGGAATTCCAGCAGTATCGGATAAACAAGGAGCATTGTTGCACCAACCAGTGATACAGCCTTTGATTTCGATGCTTGAACTTATAGCGAACCCCGGATCAAAAAGAGCATTGTTTGGCGTTTTACGCTCACCTTTGGCTGGTTTGTCGGATGACGAAATTCATGAACTATTTCACTTAGCATCTGAAGATGATTTATTTTCATGTTTTCAATCCGAGATTTTTTCTGGTCCGATAAGGAAAATGTTCGTCGATCTGAATTCCTTACGACTCAAAGGACGAATCGAGGATGCATTTGCCTACCTTATCGATTATTCTGACCTTCTCGTTGTGCATTCATCAGAATCGGAAAGAAATCATGTTGAATCATGGTGTGAATTATTGAAAACGACCCTAGCCGAAAATGGTTACAATATTCTTGCCACTCAAAAACACATGAATGCTTTGAAGAATCTAGGCAAAAAAGGTCCGCCTGCAGAATCATCTTCATCTTCAAATGCGGTCCAAATTATGACACTGCACAAATCAAAAGGTTTGCAGGCAAAGGTCATTGTTGTAGCAGGAATGTTCGATGCAGGTCAACGAGATGCTTCGCAATCAGTACAAGATAACGTTCTGGTGACGCCTCAAGTCGTTGCAGGTCGAATTCAACCGTGGACAGATCATGACCGGCCCCATGATGGATTATGGGAATTTACCAAAGCCATTGATGATGCACAAGGCCGTGCCGAACGTCGACGACAACTCTATGTTGCACTTACAAGGGCTGAAGAGCGACTTATTTTTGTCGGCTCGCCCAGTAGTATGGGTTCATACCATGAGGATTCAAAATGCTTTCAAATCAAGCGAAGTCAAAGCACCCGCTCCTTCGGAAATATGCTCATTGATGCTTTACGTCATGTAGCAAAGCGTGGTGGTGACATTGATTCTCCATGGTTACTTGAAGGGGATATGGATGGAAAAATTCTGCCACCAATGGATGATAGTCCCATTTATTTCAATCCAAAAGAATTGCTCAATTGTTCTACATTCCACCCATCCGCGATTCAATCTTTGCGTGTGTATCACCATCCCGAGTGTTTCCAAACCAAGCAACCTGACTCAGTTATGCAACAATCAATCGATATGTTTGATAGAATAGTTCAGACGATGGACAAAAAAGAAAACGGGCGAAGACCTTCACAATTCAATATCGAGATGAAAGGAGCAGCTTACGACATTGACACATCGTATCGTTGTCCTCGAAGATATTGGCTAGGCCAGGTTCTCGGGTGGCACACTGAGCCTCTTTTTCTTCGTCAAAATGATGCGCATCAAATCTCATCCAACCTTCCAAATCCCCGTGAATTTGGATTGATGATGCATAGACTTTTGGAGGTGGGATTACCTAATCCAATCAATATCGATGAGCATACAGCAAAACTTTCTATCGATTGGCATATTGAAAATGAGAATAAATTGCTTGATATAGCCACGATTGAATCAGTACTTTTTGAGTATGGAATAACGAATGAACACATGAAGTTTGAACCGACAAAGAATCGTATTCTCGCCATTTCCGAATTAATTGAACATCAAAAATTAGGGTTGCTCTTGAAAGGACAAGAAATGAATGGATTCATCGCTGAAGGCGTGAGAACAGAATTACCAATTCGACACATCCATCATGTTGAGAATTTAAATCTAGAACTGACGCAAACAACTCCATTTGGTGACGAAATCAACGCTATTATCGATGAAGCATCGATGATTTTTGAAGGAAGAATTGACCTTGTCATAGCATTAAGGGATTCGAAAAATCATGGATACTTGCAAGTTGTAGATTTGAAGACAAAAGGCTGTCTCGATGAGTTCTCCATCGATATGAATAGCCCACATCCTCTTCAAGTCATCGAAGGTGATCCATCGTACCCACTGCCAACAACCACAGCAGAAGCAGAGTTACTCCAATCATACCGATTGCAACTTACGCTTTATTCGATGGCATTGGAATCCATTGAATCAAGAAAACCGCATCAAATGCGAAGAAGAATACTTCCACCTGCCATTCTAGTTGGGGCCTCGGGTCGAATGGTTGAACTTACTCCTGAACAATATGCACAAGCGAAAAATGATTTGAGCCAGCATCTCGAATGGCGAACGAAGGTCAATGCAGCACCAGGCGTTTTTGAGACTCCCAAGCGTCTTGATTCAGGAGAAGAGTGTATGTCTTGTCCCTTTTTCCGAGGTCATGTTCGTAGATGTGGGCCAGTATCCGAGCCATTGGGGTTCATTTTGCCTGAGCAATAAGAATGAGTGTCCCCGCCCAATCGTCTTTTGTTCCCGCACGAAAGGAATTTACATTTACGAAACCAATCTCACGAAGAGATTCTTGCCATTCTTCCTCACTCATTGTGGTCATGTGAACATTCAATTTCTCAGGCCAAGAATGACTTGATTCGTTTTCAGTGTAGTGGTCTATGCCAAAAATAAGCCAGCCTCCCGGCACCATCCAATCTGTGAAGATATTGCGAAGAAATTGTTTCGGATTTTCGAGATAATACATAAATTCCATGCTCATGACAAGGTCGAATTTCTCTTCCGGATTCCATCCAGGGAGTTGTGCATGAATATACTCACCCTCAGAATCAGTCAGTCTTGCTTTTGCTATCATCTCCTCTGCACCATCAATTCCACTCGCATGAACACATGAATCGAATGAACGCAATTTACGTACAACCCAGCCGTTTCCACATCCAATATCGATTGCTTTGAACGGTTTTCCCATAAGGTTGCTTGCTTGTTCTAACATAACTGAAACTGATGCAGCGTGCCCTTCTTCCATTCCAACATCTTTACCCATTTTCGCCCAGTCAGAAAAAACATCTGTCGCTTTTTTTAAGCCCATAACGTGGCGAGTCTTTCGATATCGATAAATCTCACGACAATAGAAAAAAACTTGTTCCTTAACCATCTGCGATGAACATGCAAATTTCACAAGATTCAATTGATGATGTACTTTATCCAAAACTTGAACCTCATTCGACAGGTTTTCTTCAAGTCACAGCTCTCCATACAATTTTTTGGGAACGTTCAGGAAATCCAGAAGGCATCCCCATCCTCGTCATTCACGGCGGGCCGGGTGGTGGAAGTCAACCGTCGTATAGACGATACTTCAATCCAGAAAAATTCGACATCATTCAATTTGATCAACGAGGTTGTGGGAAATCGACGCCTCATGCAGAATTAGCCGAAAACAACACTCAAGCCTCAGTGCAGGATATCGAAGCATTACGAGAGCATTTCGGAATTGAACAATGGCATGTATTTGGGGGCTCTTGGGGCTCCACGCTTTCCCTTATCTATGCACAAAACAACCCAAATCGAGTCCTGAGTTTAGTTCTTAGGGGAATTTTCATGTGCCGAAAGAGTGAATTGCACTGGTTTTACCAAGACGGTGCAAGCCATATTTTCCCTGACGCATTTGATTCATATCGGGGCCACATTCCAGTTGAGGAGCAACACGATTTGATTCAAGCATACTACAGAAGATTGACCGATGAAAATGTCGAGATTCGGCGAGCAGCAGCACGTGAATGGACTCGATGGGAAATGGCAACTAGCCGCCTGTTTCCTGACCCGGAATATCTTGATAAGGCCGAAGATTTGGATTTTGCAGTAGCATTTGCACGAATTGAATGCCATTACTTCATCAATTCCATTTTTGTAGAGGAGGCATATATTCTCAAGAACATTGAACAGGTTTCCCACATTCCTACTGTAATTGTTCAAGGTCGATATGATGTTGTTTGCCCTGCAAAAAGTGCATGGGAATTACATAAGGCAATGAAAACGAGTCAACTTATCATTGTACCAGACGCAGGACATTCTATGGGCGAAGTTGGGATTGCGCGCGAATTGGTGTCTGCAACTGATAGAATATAATCAAAGAAAATTAGCCATGAAGTTGGAATGTTCAAGCGTCGGCTTGATATGTAAAGCCAATGTGGGTTTAGAGTAGGCGTAGCCCAAGGTGAGCAGTATGACAGACGGCACAGTAACAGATGATGTCCGAATCAAAGAGTTAGAAGAGGCTCTTTCTACAGAAACCGATCGACTTCAGAAACTCTTTGCAGCCTATGAAACTCAAGAAAAAGAATTGGTTGATGCTAGAGCAGAAATCGAAGTCTTGGAAAAGGAAATTATCGACCGTGAAATCGAAAAAGAATCATTGGAATCCATCATCGCAGAGAAAGATGTACGTCTACGTGAATTGGAGCGTAAAGCGACAACATCATTGAAACGAGTTGAACATCTCGAGCCAGAACTTGACAAGATGGAAGAAAAGTACGCGAGAGAAAAAGATCGACTGGGTAAAGTGTTCTCCATAGCAGAAGAACTTGATAACGACCTACGATTAGCCGTCGCAGAAATGTCGGCACGTGATACTTGGTACATGGACCACATGGCATTGTTCGAAGAGTTGAACAAAGCAATCAAGGAACGTTACGACATGATTGAGCGAGCAGTCGATGCAGAGCGGAAATCACAGCATCTTCGCAGGGCTTTCACTGAACGTGTGGAAGAACTTGTCGAAGCAAGGGCTGGAGAAATGTCTTCGGATGAAGGAGAACAAGTCGAAGAAGAACCTTCAACAGAAGAAAGCGAAGGCGAGTCAGTCACTAATGAAGAAGAACCTCAGGTTGATGAAACCGTGGAAGACGTCGAAGCAGCGGTCGAAACAGAGGACGGAGCAGGTGAAGAACCTGATAAACAAGAAGAACCTGTCACTTGGTCAGACGGAGAAGACCCCTGGTCATCTTAATTGGTGAGGTTATGGGCGGACTTGCCCCCGGAGGTTTAGCTCCTGTCGTCACAACGGCTTGTATGGGAGTGAGTGCACTTCTTGTTGGTTCAATCGTTGACCCAGTGGCCGGCCTCGTGCCGCTCTTCGGTATTCTTTGTATTATGATCTCACTTTTTTTTGCTAACTTCTGGCGAGACCCCGACCGGCCAATCCCTAAAGAAAATGGCACTATTTTGTCACCCGCCGACGGTCATGTCATGTTCATCAAGCGGGAGCGTGCAACAGGCCGCCGTCCTTCAACCCAAGAGATTAAATCAGGAGATTACGTAAATGATTCGCTAACTGGCGACTGGTTTGAGAAACCACATGAGAGCCCCTTACAATTTGAAACTGAACAAAGGTATGAAGAAGTGCCAGAAGGAGAAGAATCTTCGACAGATGTCTGGCGTATTGCGGTTTTTATGTCGCCATTGGACGTCCATGTGAATAGGAGTCCAGTCGATGGTGACTTGGTGATCACCGAGCACAGAAAAGGCAAGGGATTGAAGCGTGGTCCTTTTTTACCTGCCTTCAAGAAGGAGAGTGAATTTAACGAACGAGTTCGAAATGTGTTTGAATTTGGTGATGGTGAACGCCTCGAAATCACTCAAATTTCTGGTGCACTTGCTAGAACGATTGTTCCGTGGGTGATCGCACCATACACACTCCGCCGAGGACAAAGAATCGGCATGATTCGTCTTGGTTCTCGTGTTGATGTCCGGGTAGTTGCAGAAAAATATCAACCCAATGTTGTTTCCGCAGATGAAAAGAATCCAAAGTATCCCAAAGGTGAATTTGTCCAAGCGGGCTCAAGTATTCTTTTTGTATCACATCGTATGGAGGAAGATGAATGAAGTATCTCCGCATACTCCCGGCATTTTGTTTACTCGCTCTTGCCGCTGCACCAGCATTGTATTACCAAGTAGGATTATTTGTCTACTTTGAAATCGCTAAAACCGATATCGATTGCACGAATCACGCTCCGTACAACACCCCAGCCGAATTTTCGCCGCATTTGTATCCAGAAAATGTCGTGAGCTACACTCATGAGTGGAACCAGTCAATCGCCCCTCAAATCGACCAGTATTACATGGAATCATGGGAGAACGCCACAATCTATCTTGAAGACGAACCCATCACCATCTCAGCTTGGTATGTTGAACAAAATTCAGCTTCACCCTGGGTCATCTTAGTACACGGCATTCGTTCATGCAAGGCAAATCATGAAGTCCTCATACCGGCAGGGATGCTAGCGAAAAACGGGTTCAACGTTCTTATGCTCGATCTCAGAGACCACTGGGAAAGCACAGTGGAAGATGAATTAGTATCAGCTGGCCAACGCGAATGGCGTGATGTTCATGCTGCTTGGACTTGGCTCCAAAATGAAAAAGCAGCTTCATCACAGCAAATTGGTTTGTATGGTGCATCGATGGGGGCGGGTACAGCAGCACTAGCATTTGCACAAGAACCACTCATTCAAGCAGCATTTTTGGATTCAGTGTATTATTCAATGGACAAAATTTTACGTGAAGAATTGGAATATCAAGGTCTACCATCTGTTCTCGTCGATGCGGGTGTTTTTGCAGGTAAAGTGTATTCTGGCGACGACATTGTTGACCTTGAGCCCTACGAAGCAGCGGAAAATATCAACAATCGTTGGATGTATATCGCCCAATCAACCAATGACACACGCATCCGAATGCACCACGGAGAGAGCATGTGTGAAACGGCTCGTGCCAATAGCGACCATGTCGAGTGCTGGTTTGCGGATTCTGCAGTTCAATTTACAACGGAAGAAGGCGAAGAGGCTATCCTCGCTCATGTGACCTTGATGCTTACTCAACCGAACGCGTATGAAGAGAAACTGGTTGAATTTTTCAACAACGCATTGACCCCGGAGTGATTGTTTTGACAGAACATCAAACCATTCTTCAACCAAAGACAAAACGACTGCGAATTCATGATTTGGTCAAAGCACCAGAGAACACAACATACGCTCTGAAAAAGAAGCATGCCTGGGATGCGAAAGACCCGGCACTTGTCTATCAAACGCCTGAGGTTACCTCCGACGGAACGGTCTGTCAAGCAGCTACGGTTATTTTGAGAACAAAAGGTTGCCACTGGTGGTGGTCATCTGGTTGTACATTTTGTGGATATTTCAATGACACAAGAGATGATGTCACATCTGCTGATTTACATGCACAGTGGGACGTTGCAAAGGAAAAATTGAACTCTTTTTCAGATGTGGATATGGTGAAAGTTTACACATCAGGCAGCCTCTTGGAAGACAGGGAGATTCCCGTTGATTTCCAAGAAACAGTCCTCCGTGATTGTCACGATTTAGAAAAAGAGTTGATTGTCGAAAGCAGATGCGAACAATTAACCGAAGAAAAGTTGAGATGGGCGACGAGCATCAATCCTAAATTTACTGTTGCTATAGGTCTTGAAGCCTATGATGATGAAGTTTTACGATTTCATGTGAACAAAGGATTCACTACTTCTTCTTGGCATCGTGCTGTTGAGAACCTGAGAACATTCAATCTTCGAGTGAAGACATATCTTATGTTTAAACCTCCATTTATGAGCGAAGTAGACGCACTCGACCATGCGGTATCTTGGATTTGCGCTGTCGCTCCTCTCTCAGATGAGATATCAGTGAATCCGATGAATGTTCAAGGTGGTACGGTGATTGATCGATTATACCGCAACGGCGACTATCACCCGCCTTGGCTTTGGTCGCTGGTTGAAATGATTCAACGTAGTCACACTAAACTTGAACAAGAGAAGTGTTCAACTCGAATAATTGTCCATCCAACTGCAGGTGGAAAACTCCGGGGTTCTCATAATTGTGGGCAATGCGATGCAGAGGTTGTCGCAGCCATCGAACGATACGCAGTTTCAGCATCATTGGGGGAATTCTCCGGAATCGAATGTTCATGCCAAAAACAATGGAAATTAGAACTTGATTTGGAGCGAAATTTGCCAATTCCATTAGGATTGTCGAAGCACAGGAGGACGCCTTCGAGAATCAAACTTCGTTCTCCATAAGTCTCCATTTTATCGAATCTCTCTTGAATGCTGTTACTGAATCTTTATGGATACCCGCCAAGTCGGGTGAGCATACCTCTTTGGTGTGTGAGCACGATGACCGACACTTCTGTTCTCCCTGATACTACCGTTGGAAACAACGAGCCTACGGCTTCACGAATGATGTTAACCCTCATGGTCGTTGCAATTTTAGGATTTTTTGCCCTTTTTTCAAATATTTTCGGTTGGGACAACATACCCCTCCTTGGCGAAATAGTTCCATTGATCGGTAATCTTGGCGGCGGAGGGATTTGGTATTACCTTCTCGGTTTCATTATCGGCATTGGTGCGATAGTAGCGACTCTAGTAGGAGAAATTCTAGTTGACTGAGGTGACCATATGGATGTTGTTTTCATTTTAGGAATTCTCCTCGTTGTTTCACTCTATTTCCTATCCCAATTCCTGTCTAAAGGAATAGGTGAAATGAAATCGGTGCTTACTCAGATTGGTCTGTTTATACTTAGAAAAAATCCACCAGGACTTGTTGATTTGTTTAATGACGACGACGGTAGCGGAGCAAAAACTTGGATGAATTTTGGCATGCTTTGGTTCTTCTTTGCAGGCATCATGGGCTTCCTCATCGGGTGGCATACCTACGACCCTACAGCTCTAAACTCCTTAGCCAGTGTTGGTTGGTCTTACGATGACGGATCTGCTTTGGTCGAGTTTACAACATCAGCACTAAACACTGCATTGTTACTCGGGCTCGTAGGTAGCGGAATGGTTGTTGTTTCTCGAAATGCAAATGGACGTCTAGCAAGTGAATCAAACGCTTCAATGGTTGCAGTTCTTGTTTCAGTGCTGCTTGTAACCCGCCTCGTTCTTCCGGGTCTCCTGGGTCTTTTCGATGTTGATACCTCGTCTGATGGATTTACTACCCTTCTCCTCTCTCTCGAAACTCTTGCCATCGCAGCACTTTTAATTCCTGTTCTCATCAATTTACTTTCCACGATTGGACAATCAAATGGTGAGGCACTTCTCACTGGGTCATGGTTCATCATCATGGGAGTCACCGTGAAAATTTTCGGTTTGATGTTTATCTTCTTTGGCGAATTAGCAGATTCCACACAAACCGTTTGGCTTGGTGAGCGTGTTGCAAATGGATGGGCCATTCTCGCACTCCTTCTCGGAATGGGATACTACGTCGTACCCAAGGTCGCTGAAACACCAATCTGGTCACCATCACTCCGCACAGCGAGTATGTTGTTGTTGTTCGTCACACCGAGTGTGTTTTTCATGACAACATCAAACAGTGGAAATTTCATAACCAACGTTGGTGCAATTCTCCTCACACTCTCAATGTTGCCATTGTTTGCTGCGAGTATCAACATTATGATGACAGCAACAGGTGGTTTTGACAAGGTCATGAATCACCCAGGTGCACTTGCAGTCCTTCTCGCATTTTTCCTCCTCCCCTTCTTTGTTGTAGGTTCTTACTTCACAGCAATGGATGTCTTTGTCGGCTCAGGTGAATTTTCAAGTTTGGCAAGTGTCGTTGACTTGGGTGCTATGTTCACAATAGGCGGACTTGTTCTCGTCGGATCTATCTTTACGACATATCCAATGGCAGCACGAAAAGCACTCCCGTCCTCATCGACAGCACATCTATCAGTGTACATGATTTTTGTTGGCGGTCTTGCATCGACCATCGCCTATACGATAGGAGAATTCGCAACAATCACAGTGAATTCAATGGCAATTGAGGACGCAGTTGCAGATGTTGGCAGTTACTATCTCACAGGCTCCGTCCTGTTCTACATTCTACCTATTGGTGCTCTATTTGCAACACTGTTGATGATACGAACAGGCATCTCTCATTCAACACAATCCGTTTCGACCACACAGGCAGATATCAAATCCTACACATTGGTAACAGGCACGAAAACAAGTATCCGTGAATTGATTGGAAGAGGCGTTGGCATCGATACAGTCCTCGTCCTTTCTGAACAAGGTCATGCTGAAGGCGGTACATCGCTTATTTCAGTCGGAGCCACACTACATGATGATGAGATAACCGAAATTCCAGATAAAGAAGTTGATCACCTCCTTGTCGACCTTGCAAATCATCTTGTTGAAAAGAAGATGTCAGTCTTTGATTTGTTTAAACAATCCGATAAAGATGCTAGTGGGTCAATCGATGAACAAGAACTCTGCGACATTTTTACTGGTATTGGCCATCAACTTTCAGGTGCCCAGACCTCCGCTTTAGTTCGTCGATTTGATATCGATGGAGATGGTTCGATCAACCTTCCAGAACTCGATATCCAAATAGCTCTCATTAATGCATCGTATACCGTTTCGCAAGCCTCCGATGAAGAAGAATGAGGGGCTGATGTGAAGATTGGTTTGGTTGGCAAACCAAATGTCGGAAAATCGACATTCTTCAGTTCGGCCACATTAGCTACCGTAGATATTGCAAATTACCCCTTTTGTACAATCGACCCAAACATCGGAGTAGCCTACGTTCGGGCTCCCCAGCCTTGTCCTTGTAAGCAACTTCGAGACAAATTAGAAAAAGAAGGCAGGCTTTCAAACTTCGATACGAATGATGAACGAAAAGGAAGTTTATGTGAACCCCGAACAGGTTTTTGCGTAAATCATCAGCGATATATCCCTGTACAGCTTGTCGATGTTGCAGGTTTAGTCCCTGGTGCACACGCAGGTCGTGGACGAGGCAATGCATTTCTTTCTGATCTTTCAAATTGCGATGCATTGATTCATATTTTCGATGCATCTGGTTCAACCGATATCGAAGGTCAGTTTCTTGGATTTCAACAACCTTATGGACAAACCCTTGAACGTTCGATTCAAGAAATAGTCTTTCTAAAAGAAGAACTTGATTCCTGGGTTTTCCAGTTGCTTACCGAAGGATGGAGCCGTGGAACAAGACGTGTGCAATCTGAAGGTGAACGAGGGTTCGCATTATTTCTTCTCGATAAATTGAGTGGCATCGGTGCACAAAGCTCGCATGTGAATCAAACATTGCAGGATTTCATACAACAAGGTGGAGATATATCAACACCTTGGGCATTATCCGAAGAAGAACAAAGAAAGATTTCGACGATGTTACGACAACGAATTTTTCCAATTGTTTATGCAGGAAACA
>Ga0255764_10000106_pt1:7500-70428 | contig 70428 bp, 60 predicted proteins | sample 071ome_30_FD_179964 | JGI IMG/M metagenome (GOLD analysis project Ga0255764, IMG submission 179964) | Coastal salt marsh microbial communities from the Groves Creek Marsh, Skidaway Island, Georgia - 071406AT metaG (version 2) | ecosystem: Environmental > Aquatic > Marine > Intertidal... | reverse complement strand
CACATTGCTAATGTGTCGTAGTCGTAAGGCTACCGAGGGTTCGAATCCCTCTCTCTCCGTTTTTACAGAAAAGTAGAAATTTTAGTTAAATAATTTCTATTGATTTACTTAGTTACCTATTTGGCGTAAGAAAATCGATTTATAATAGCAGTTATAAATGGGAAAATAATTCTATAAAAAAGATTTTGAATCTTTTTTTAAAACGACTAATAATTAAATTGATTAGGAATTTTATTAATTCACGTTTGTGAATAGAAAATAAAAATATGAGAAAGATTTATTTTTTTATCAAAAAAAAACTTTCTTATTTTAATAAAAGGAAATTTAATAATGACAATTACTCCTCCTGAACGCGAAGCTAAAAAGGTGAAAATTGTTGTAGATCGCGATCCAGTACAAACTAATTTTGAAAAATGGGCTAAACCAGGTCATTTTTCACGTACTTTAGCTAAAGGTCCTACAACAACAACATGGATTTGGAATCTTCACGCTGATGCTCACGACTTTGACAGTCACACAACAGATTTAGAAGATATTTCTCGTAAAGTATTCTCTGCTCACTTTGGTCAATTAGGTATTATCTTAATTTGGTTAAGTGGTATGTACTTCCATGGTGCACGTTTTTCTAACTATGAAGCATGGCTAAGTGACCCAACTCACATTAAACCAAGTGCACAAGTTGTTTGGCCAATTGTTGGTCAAGAAATTTTAAACGGTGATGTAGGTGGTGGTTTCCAAGGTATCCAAATTACGTCTGGTTTATTTCAAATGTGGCGTGCTAGTGGTATTACTACAGAACTACAACTATACAGTACAGCAATTGGTGGTTTATTACTTGCAGGCGCTATGTTCTTTGCAGGTTGGTTCCACTATCACAAAGCTGCACCAAAACTAGAATGGTTCCAAAACGTTGAATCAATGATGAACCACCACTTAGCTGGTTTATTAGGTTTAGGTAGTTTATCATGGGCTGGTCACCAAATTCACATTTCGTTACCGGTAAACAAATTATTAGATGCAGGTGTTGATCCAAAAGAAATTCCATTACCTCATGAATTTTTATTAAATCGTGATTTAATGGCACAATTATACCCAAGTTTTAGTAAAGGTATTGCTCCATTCTTTACGTTAAACTGGTCTGATTATAGTGATTTCTTAACATTCAAAGGTGGTTTAAACCCTGTAACAGGTGGTTTATGGTTAACTGATGTGGCACACCACCACTTAGCAATTGCCGTACTATTTATTATTGCTGGTCACATGTACCGTACGAACTTCGGTATTGGTCACAGTATGCGTGAAATTTTAGAAGCACACAAAGGTCCATTCACTGGTGAAGGTCACAAAGGGTTATATGAAATTTTAACTACGTCATGGCATGCACAATTAGCAATTAACTTAGCATTACTAGGTTCATTATCAATTATTGTTGCACACCACATGTATTCAATGCCTCCATACCCATACTTAGCAACAGATTATGGTACTGCATTATCACTATTTACACACCACACATGGATTGGTGGTTTCTGTATTGTAGGTGCGGGAGCTCACGCAGCAATCTTTATGGTACGTGACTATGATCCAACTAATAACTATAACAACTTATTAGATCGTGTTATTCGTCACCGTGATGCAATTATTTCACACTTAAACTGGGTTTGTATTTTCTTAGGTTTCCACAGTTTCGGTTTATATATTCACAACGATACAATGTCTGCATTAGGTCGTCCAGAAGATATGTTCTCAGACACAGCGATTCAATTACAACCAATTTTTGCACAGTGGGTTCAAAATACTCATTTTGTAGCTCCTGATTTCAGTGCACCGAATGCATTAGCAGCAACTAGTGCTAGTTGGGGTGGTGATGTTGTGGCTGTAGGTGGTAAAGTTGCTATGATGCCAATTTCTCTTGGGACAGCTGACTTTATGGTACACCACATTCATGCATTTACGATTCACGTAACTGTTTTAATTCTATTAAAAGGTGTTTTATACGCACGTAGTTCACGTTTAATCCCTGATAAAGCGAACCTTGGTTTCCGTTTCCCTTGTGATGGTCCAGGTCGTGGTGGTACTTGTCAAGTTTCAGCATGGGACCACGTTTTCTTAGGTCTATTCTGGATGTACAACTCATTATCAATCGTAATTTTCCACTTTAGTTGGAAAATGCAATCAGATGTTTGGGGTACAGTTAATGGTTCTGCTGTTTCACACATTACTGGTGGTAACTTTGCACAATGTTCTATCACAATTAATGGTTGGTTACGTGACTTCTTATGGGCACAATCTTCGCAAGTAATTCAATCGTACGGTTCAGCATTATCTGCTTACGGTTTAATCTTCTTAGGTGCACACTTCGTTTGGGCATTTAGTTTAATGTTCTTATTCAGTGGTCGTGGTTACTGGCAAGAATTAATCGAATCTATTGTTTGGGCTCACAATAAGCTAAAAGTAGCTCCAGCAATTCAACCTCGTGCACTAAGTATTACACAAGGTCGTGCTGTAGGTGTTGCTCACTACTTATTAGGTGGTATTGCAACAACATGGTCGTTCTTCTTAGCACGTATCATTGCAGTAGGTTAGGTTAACTTTTTTTTCATATTCTTTTTTTCTGGTGAAAATTCTCACCAGAAAAAAGAATTTACGAATATTTTTTTTGGTATGAAAAATACAAAAGATAAGATCTTTTTTTAAAAAAGATTTTTACTTTATTTTTATTGGTAGTTTCAACAAACTCCGTTAACTTGATTAACGTTTTGAATATATATTATAAATAATCTATTTATTATGGCTGCAAAATTCCCAAAATTTAGCCAAGGTCTTGCAAATGACCCTACAACTCGCCGTATCTGGTTTGGTATTGCGACAGCACACGATTTCGAAAGTCATGATGGCATGACAGAAGAAGCACTTTACAGAAAGATTTTTGCTTCACACTTTGGTCAATTAGCGATCATTTTCTTATGGACATCAGGTAATTTATTCCACGTTGCGTGGCAAGGTAACTTTGAACCATGGGTAGCTGATCCTCTTCATGTTCGTCCAATTGCACACGCAATTTGGGATCCTCACTTTGGTCAACCAGCTGTTGAAGCTTATACTCGTGGTGGTGCAAGTGGTCCTGTAAACATTGCAACATCAGGTGTTTACCAATGGTGGTATACAATTGGTATGCGTACTAACCAAGATTTGTATGTAGCATCTGTTTTCTTATGTTTAGTAGCAGCAACCTTCTTATTTGCAGGTTGGTTACACTTACAACCAAAATTCCAACCAGCATTATCTTGGTTTAAAAACGCAGAATCTCGTTTAAACCACCATTTAGCTGGTTTATTTGGTGTAAGTTCATTAGCATGGACAGGGCACTTAGTTCACGTTGCTATTCCAGAATCACGTGGTCAACACGTACGTTGGGATAACTTCTTAGTAACGCTTCCACACCCAGAAGGTTTAGCTCCATTCTTTAGTGGTAATTGGGCTGCATATTCACAAAACCCAGATACAACTAGCCATTTATTTGGTACATCAGAAGGTGCTGGTACTGCAATTTTAACTTTCTTAGGTGGTTTCCACCCACAAACACAAAGTTTATGGTTAACTGATATTGCTCACCACCACTTAGCAATTGCTGTACTATTTATTATTGCTGGTCACATGTACCGTACTAACTTTGGTATTGGTCACAGTATGCGTGAAATTTTAGAAGCACACACAGCTCCATCAGGTCGTTTAGGTGCAGGTCACACAGGTTTATTTGATACAGTAAATAACTCTCTACACTTCCAACTTGGTTTAGCTTTAGCATCAGTAGGTACAATTTGTTCAATGGTAGCACAACACATGTACTCTCTACCGTCGTATGCTTTTATTGCACAAGATTTTACTACTCAAGCTGCGTTATACACACACCACCAATATATTGCTGGTTTTATTATGTGTGGTGCGTTTGCTCACGGTGCTATTTTCTTCATTCGTGATTACGATCCTGAAGCAAATAAAGGTAATGTTCTTGCTCGTATGTTAGAACACAAAGAAGCGATCATTTCGCACTTAAGTTGGGTGTCATTATTCCTAGGTTTCCACACATTAGGTTTATATGTACATAACGACGTTATGTTAGCATTTGGTACACCAGAGAAACAAATTCTAATTGAACCAGTTTTTGCTCAATGGATTCAAGCAGCACAAGGTAAAGCTGTTTATGGTTTTGATGTTTTATTATCATCAGATTCAAGCGTAGCAACTGCTGCTAGTCAGGCATTATGGTTACCAGGCTGGTTAGAAGCAATTAATAGTAATAATAACTCTTTATTCTTAACTATTGGTCCTGGTGATTTCTTAGTACACCACGCAATTGCTTTAGGTCTTCACACAACGACACTAATTCTTGTAAAAGGTGCTTTAGATGCTCGTGGGTCAAAACTAATGCCAGATAAGAAAGATTTTGGTTATAGTTTCCCTTGTGACGGTCCAGGTCGTGGCGGTACTTGTGATATTTCAGCTTGGGATGCTTTCTATTTAGCTGTATTCTGGATGTTAAACACAATTGGTTGGGTAACATTCTACTGGCACTGGAAACATTTAGGTATCTGGCAAGGTAACGTAAGTCAATTTAACGAATCTTCAACTTATTTAATGGGTTGGCTTCGTGATTACTTATGGTTAAACTCATCACAATTAATTAATGGTTACAATCCATTCGGTATGAACAGTTTATCTGTTTGGGCATGGATGTTCTTATTCGGTCACTTAGTTTATGCAACTGGTTTCATGTTCTTAATTTCTTGGCGTGGTTACTGGCAAGAATTAATTGAGACGTTAGCTTGGGCACACGAACGTACACCATTAGCAAACTTAATTCAATGGCAAGATAAACCTGTTGCTTTATCAATTGTACAAGCTCGTTTAGTAGGTTTAGCGCACTTCTCTGTAGGTTATGTTTTAACATACGCTGCATTCTTAATTGCGTCTACATCATCTAAATTCGGTTAATCTTTAAGAGTGTTAAGTTTTTCTTTTCTAAGAAAAGAAATCTCGCAATTCTGTTTGTTGCTTTTTTCATATTGTATGAAAAAAGCAACAAACATCTAAAAAAAACAATTTTCACGAGGTTTTAATTTATTTTAAATTAAATTCCACTGCCATAAGATGAAACACTCTGAGTAGTAATCAGTGGGATGTTGTTCGATTTTTTTAATACCAATTTGATTTTAAAATCAAATGGCTTAATATTTTTTTTTCAAAAAACCGACCTTTTTTCTCGAGGAAATCCTCGAGAAAAAAAGCAGTAACTGACTATGCGTTTACAGAAGGAGCTTCTGCAGCAGCTAAGTCTAGAGGGAAGTTGTGAGCGTTACGCTCGTGCATTACCTCGATACCTAAGTCAGCACGGTTAATGATGTCAGCCCAAGTGTTAATTACACGACCTTGAGAGTCAACAACTGATTGGTTGAAGTTTAAACCGTTAAGGTTGAAAGCCATAGTTGATAGACCTAAAGCTGTGAACCAAATACCGATTACTGGCCAAGCAGCTAGGAAGAAGTGTAATGAACGTGAGTTGTTGAATGAAGCGTATTGGAAGATTAAACGACCAAAGTAACCGTGTGCAGCTACGATGTTGTAAGTTTCTTCTTCTTGACCGAATTTGTAACCTTCGTTAGCAGATTCGTTCTCAGTAGTTTCACGGATTAGAGATGAAGTTACTAATGAACCGTGCATAGCTGAGAATAATGAACCACCAAATACAGCTGCAACACCTAACATGTGGAATGGGTGCATAAGAATGTTGTGCTCAGCTTGGAATACTAACATAAAGTTGAAAGTACCAGAAATACCTAAAGGAAGACCATCAGAGAATGAACCTTGACCGATTGGGTAAATGATTAGTACTGCAGTAGCAGCAGCAACTGGAGCTGAGTAAGCTACAGCGATCCATGGACGCATACCTAAACGGAATGAAAGTTCCCACTCACGACCCATGTAACAACAAATACCGATGAAGAAGTGACATACGATCATTTGGTAAGGACCACCGTTGTATAACCACTCGTCAACTGAAGCTGCTTCCCACATAGGGTAGAAGTGAAGACCAATTGCGTTTGAAGTTGGGATTACAGCACCAGAGATGATGTTGTTACCGTATAATAAAGAACCAGAAACTGGCTCACGGATACCATCGATATCAACTGGAGGAGCTGCGATGAATGCAATGATGAATACTGTAGTTGCAGTTAATAAAGTAGGGATCATTAGTACACCGAACCAACCGATGTATAAACGGTTTTCAGTTGAAGTGATCCACTCACAGAAACGAGCCCATAGGCTAGCGCTTTCGCGACGTTCTAAAATAGCTGTCATAATTATTTCTCTCTTATTTAAAAATCTATATATAAAGCTAGCATATAAAGCTAGCAAAGGTTTTGCTTTCAGTCAATCAAATTTGATTGAGTTATAAGAACCTCTTTTTTTAGTTAGAGGCTTAAGATTAGTATAACATAGAATTCCAGAAAACTACTTCTATTTTATTAATAATATAATATAATAGTAATAAAATAGAAGTAGTTTTAAAGTAAAATTAGAGAAACTCTTTTTTAAAAAAAAGAAATCTGGGGCAAAAGGATTCGAACCTCTGAATGGCGGGACCAAAACCCGCAGCCTTACCACTTGGCGATGCCCCAAATGTATGTTATTATCTATCATAATAACAAAAATAAAAAAAAAAGTCAATTTATCGAAGATTTAGTTTCTAATTTTTTAAAAAATAGAATCTATACGAAGTATTCTTCCTTTTCTTTTTAAAAGAAAAAAACAATTTTGCTCGAAACGAAACAAGAAGAATAGAGGTAGTCTTAGCGAACAATAGATCTTTACTGAAAGCTTAACTGCTTTAGAAAGAATTTTATTGAATTTGAAAAATACTTTTTCACAAAAATTGACCGACTCTTTAGCATCTCTCAATGTATGAAAAAAAACACCACTTTGTTAACGTTTTTTGAAAATCAGCGCGTTTCGGTTAGAAGAATCTTTACCGATTTGATTAACAATAACACCAGTAGTATTTTTGTATTAACCAGTGTCCCTTTAATTTTAGCTGTTTTTGATTCGATTTCTAATTCATCTTCAGCACGATCAATTACACAAAATTTATATTTTTTAAATTCTTCTAATGAAAAAATTTCCGAAAAAACTGTTTCTACAACAACTTACATGAATTCGTTTATTTCGGAAAAGAACAGAAATATTTCCTTTAAAAAAAATTTCGATGAATTTCCAATTTTTTTACAAGAATCAAAAAATATTTTTGAAATGTTTCCAATTTCAGAAAACCAACAAGTTTCTGAAATCACTTCTTTAACTACTCTTCCTGTTACAAAGAAAGAATTAATCATTGAAAATATCTTAACAAATTGCCCTTCATTATCAAAAGAACTTTCTCAAGAATTAATTCGTTTAACGAAAGAAAAAGGGATTTCAAAAGTTTTTGATATCATTTTTTCTTTACGTTTAGTTTCACCAGAAGAAGAAAAAACATTACGTTTAATGTCACATTATTATGCCCCGGATGAAACGTTTACAAAAACTCGTATTTTTTCTTCTACTAAATCAACAGAAAAAAAACAACCAATTATTCAATTAGAAGATTCAACATCGGTAGAATTTTCGGATGTGACACGATTATCAAGACAATTGAAATTAGGAGAACTTTCTTCAGAAAACCAATTTCTTAATGAAGCACAACTCATCGATTTACCAGTAAAAAAGACTATTGAAAAAAATAGTATTCGTGTTTCTCGACAGCCGGAATTTGTTTTTGGTGCAAAAACTCGACTAGATTATTTTTTAAGTGAAGATAAGATTCCATTTCATCTAAAAGAAATGCGTTTAAAGTGGAATGATTTAGATTCCTCTAGTAAAAACTTGGACGAAGGCAATAATTGGAAAATTTATTCTGATATTATTCACGAATCAACGTTACCAGGAAAAATTTTTAGTGAACAAGGATTTGAAAATCAAAAATATAGACAAAAAGAATCTTTACCACCGCTTCCAGAACGAATTCGTACAAAAGAATACTCAAATCGTTTTCTAGAACACGAACATGATTATTTTACAACAACAGATATTGATGGATTAAGAAATAAATCAATTGAAAGAACTAAGTCTTTTCAACCACAATCTGAATTGGAGTTAATTTTCAATTCAAAAGTTTATCAAACAGAAACTCTTCCTGACCAATCTCTTCTATCGTATTTCATCAAAAATACTATTTTTGCTGGTGCGAATACCCAAGTCCCATTTGCGCAAAATTATGAACCATTATCGGCTAAATCTTGGTTAGTACTTACACAAGTCTCTTTTAGTTTATTAGTTTATAAACTTATTGAATTTTGCTATCAAAAATATGGAAAAGAATTATTATCGTCTTTATTAGATTTTTGCTCAGAAATTGGCGTTGATGTCGATGACTTACGAGAATTAATTGGATTAAAAACAGAAGAAAATTCTTTACGTTATTTTGAACCTTTACCTATTGGTTTTGATCAAGTAGCTGGTTTTGAAGCTTTTTTACCACAAATTTATCATATTGTTTGGTTTTTTAAAAATAAAGCGCGAGAATTAGGATCATCAAGTCATGATACAATTTCTTTTGCCAAAACTTGTATTAATAATAAAAATCAAAAACTTGAACAAACTGTTCCTTTTTCTAATTCAATTCTTTTAGTTGGACCTCCAGGAACTGGAAAAACATTTTTAGTCAAAGCGATCGCTGGTGAAGCAAAAGTTCCTGTTTTAAGTCAATCTTGTAGTGCATTATTAAATGATCGTGGTGAAGAGCAACTAGAATTAGCTTTCAAAAAGGCTCGAGAAATGGCTCCTTGTATTTTATTTTTTGATGAACTTGATACGATCGGTTTAGCTCGAAATAATATGATGCAGTCAAATGAGATCACTACAGATACTGGAACAGATTCTTTTGATCAAATTTATAAAAATGAACAATTTAGTTCTTTTAATCAATTACCAACATCTTCTCACGAAATGAATTCAAATAAAAAATTTGAATTAAATGATGAGGAACAAAATCAAGATAAGAAAACTTCTGGTAAATCAGTTCAACAACCAGTTTTAACACAATTTTTACGTGAATTAGATGGTTTAGGTCAAAATGAAAAGATTTTTGTAATTGGTGCAACAAATAGAGTAGAAATTTTAGATTTAGCTTTAACACGTCCAGGTCGGTTTAATCAAATTTTACCAGTTGGTTTCCCAAATTTTGAAAAACGTAAAGAACTTTTTAAATTGTATACAAAACAATTAAATTATCAAGAATCGATTAATTGGAATGATTTAGCTCAACAAACAAAAGGATTATCAGCTGCGTATATTAGTAGTATTGTAAATGAATCAACTATTCGTGTTATTCATGAATATCTTAAAACTAGTGATGAGAAAGAAGTTAAGGTCAAAAAGGATTATCCGTTAAATTCAACGGCTAAGCCAATGTTAAGCCATACGATGGAGACATTACAATCAGGTTTAGATATTATTACAAAACCTACTCGTAATTTATCTTTTGAAGAAACTTATCCAACTTTCAGTATTCGTAATCGTGCTTTGTTAGCATATTACCAAGCTGGATTAACTTTATTAAAATTACTTATTCAAAGCAATTCTGAAACGCAAAAAGCAAACGATAGTTCTTTTTCCAAAATCCCAGCATTTCAAGTTTCATTGTTTGAAGCAACAACCTCAAATAGTCGTTCTGATACTGTAAATCGTATTCTAGCTGAATTACAACTAAGCTATCCAACACGTTTACTTATTCAAGATTTAATCCTGGCACAATTTGGTGGTAAAGCCGCAGAATATTTATATTTAAAAACTTGGTCACAAAATAAATCCAATTCCTCGAATTGGAATCAAAAAGACTCTAGACAAGCGCTCGCACAAAAACTAGTTGAAAAAACAAATTTAGGAACTGAATGTTTAACAACTGCAACTTTTTTAACAAAATTTTTAATTTGTAATGCCTATGGATATCCATTAATGGGGAATGCAAATGATTTTATTGAATTAGAAAAAATGATTAATCCTCATTTAGCCTTTGATTCCAAGATTTCAGTATCGCGATTTAATTTAAATTCGTCGTTTGCAAAAAATGAATCTTCAACATTACTAGAAACAGAAGTTTTTGAAACAACAAAAACTTTAATTCAAAAATTTGAAACCCAAAATCCAGCAGATTGGTTCCGTATTCATACAGTTTCACCAATGGAAACCGAAGTAAATAATAAAAATTCTATTTTCTCAAAAACGTTAACTTTAACCGAAACATTAGGTGCTAATAGTGGAACAAGTTGGAATACCCAAAATCAAGAAACAACAAGTAAATTGTGTCAAAGTTTCCTTTCCCAAAGTTTTAATGTATCTTTAGAAGTACTTGATGAAAATCGAATTTTGTTAGATGAACTAGCCAGTTTACTCGCTCGTCAAGGAAAAATTTCTACAAAAGAGCTTTCTTCTTTTATTCAAAAGAATTTGATTTAGATTGTGTTTTCAGATCTTTTTAAAGATCTGAAAATAAAATCTAAAAATGGAAAGTTGAAACCAAAAGTTCCGTTTTTTAAACGATGTATATTATGGGTCAGCAGGGATTCGAACCCTGGACCAATCGGTTAAAAGCCGAGTGCTCTACCACTGAGCTACTGACCCATTAAGAGTATCTTAACGTTATTTTCTTTAAATGTAAAGATTTTTTTACTTAACATTATTCTTTTTTTTATTTCTTAAATTAAAAATTTTATTCTATTTAAATAAAGATTATAAAAAGAATAATGAGAGTTTTAGTAAAGATGTGTTCTCTTCTTTTGATCTGTTACAATAGAAAATAGAAAAGGTAACTCTAAATATTCTGTTTTCAAAGATAAACTCTGAATTCATAATTTCACTAGTTTATTACTGAAAAATGCTAATAAAACTGGTAGTAGAGTTAATTATTTTAAATTTTTTAGAAATTTCTTAGGTTTTTGTTTATTTTGAAATATTCTCTTTTTTTGAGGGCAATTTTGGTAACCAAAATATTTAGGAAACTTTCTTTATTCTTACTTCTTAAATGAATTAAGAAATTTTTTAAAATCGCCGATTAGGCAAATTAATAAAATACGAAAATGTATTTTTGTGTAAATAACTCCAAACTATCTATCTAACAAAATGGTAGTAAAAAGGAGTTAACGCTAATCTAATAAAACGAAAGGATTTATCATATGATGTCTGTTTTTCTAGCAAAATTACCTGAAGCATACGCACCATTCGATCCATTAGTTGATATTCTTCCAATTATCCCGGTTCTATTTATCTTATTAGCTTTCGTTTGGCAAGCTGCTGTTGGTTTCCGTTAAATTAACTTTTGCACTTTCTTTCCCGAAGTGCAAATAGGATTTATACCATAATTTAAATAATTATAAGAAAATCGTATGAACGTAGAAATTGTTTTACAATTAGCATCTTTATTAGCTGTTGTTGTAGCTGGTCCGCTAGTTATTGTTTTATTATCAGCACGTGGTGGTGACCTTTAAAAGAGTTTTGGTTTTTCAATTTGAGAAAAACCAAATTTCTTATTTTTTTCGTTTCTTTTAGTTAAAAACTAATATAAATTGAAATATGCCAATTACTGATAGTCAAGTTTTCGTTGCATTATTTATTTCTTTAATTACAGGCGTACTTGCTGTTCGCCTTGGTACAGAATTATATAGATAGTTTTTGCTTGTTGTATTAAAAAATTAATGCAATAACAAAAAGTTCTGTAATAATCTTTGATCTCTTTGAGTTTAAACTCAAAGAAATCAAATAAAAAAATTAGGTTTCAACAATTAAGAAATGGTTGAAATAATAAAATAAGAAAAAATACTAACCCAAGTTAATTGTTTAATTAAGGAAAATCCTTTATTCGATGTTGCTAAATTGGTTTGTGTTTGTTTTAATAACTTATTTTCTGTCTCAGTTTGAGATAAGGTTAAAATTAAAATAATTATACAAATAAATAATTTCATATTCTTAAGAAATAACTATTGCGTAAAAAAGAAAGATTTGTTATCATTATTATACAACAAAATAAGCCGGGATAGCTCAGTTGGTAGAGCAGCGGATTGAAAATCCGCGTGTCACCAGTTCAAATCTGGTTCTTGGCAAATATATAACCCATTTACTTCTTCGGGTTTTTAGTTTCCTTAAATTTTTTAGGATTGTTAACATTCTTCTTCTTCTTTTCATATAATCTGTTAAAGTTTTGCGCTCAGTGCAAAACTTTAACAGAAACAGGCTAGACTTTAGCCTTCTGTGCTAGGCAAAAAGTTTAAACTACAAATGAGTTTAAAATACCAACTGCAAAAACTAATAAAAACCAAATACCTAAGCCTGAGAATACAGTACCTTTATTATCAGACCATCCATTTGGTGAAGCAAATACTACTGGTACACCTACAAGTAATAAAAAGCTTACTACAATTAGTGCAAAAAGAGTTAATTGAAACACTAGAAGCATAAAATCTGTTTCTCCTAATTTTTTAAAGTAATCTATTTGATACTGATAGGTTTCTTTTTCAGCGAATTTCTGTTTGCCTATCAATAATAATGGTTAAGAATCTTTGAAAAAAACAAAAAAGAAAATTTTATTCTTTTTTCTAAAAAAACTATCTTTTTTAGAAACTATTGTCTTTTTTCAGGGATATCTTATTTTTCCTTTAGTTTTTATAGTATCATAAATATTCAAGGAAATCTGTTTTTTCAATTAACTGAATAAATAATTTTTATCAATTATTTATTCAGTTGAGTTTTTATAAAGATAGTTTTTTATAAACCTTGCTTCCAAAGAATGCGAAGGCTATACTACATAAAACTGGCAATAAAATAAGTGAATACAAAATAAAGTCTTAATATTTTGCGAAGAATAACTTAATGTCGTTACGTTAATACTTTATTTCTTTATTCTTGAAAAAAAATTCCTTTTAGAGAGGTTCTTTTTTTCCCTTGACTATTGCTAACTAATGTGACATTTTTTAATGATAGGAGTTTTTCATGGCTGGATCGACAGGAGAACGCCCATTTTCTGATATTTTAACCAGTATTCGTTACTGGGTAATTCACAGTATTACTATTCCGTCTCTATTTATTGCAGGATGGTTATTTGTAAGCACAGGTTTAGCTTATGATATTTTTGGTAGTCCTCGTCCAAACGAGTACTTTACTGAAGAACGTCAAGAAGTACCTCTAATTACAGACCGTTTTAATGCATTAGAACAAGTAAAAAAATTATCGGGACAATAAACAATGGCTACGAATAAATCTTACACATACCCAATTTTTACATTCCGTTGGCTTGCTGTTCATGCGTTAGCTGTTCCAACAATCTTCTTTTTAGGCGCTATTACAGCAATGCAATTTATTCAACGTTAATTAAATTATAGAAGGTTCAAAAGTTTCTATGGCTAAACCAAATCCAAATAAGCAAACAGTTGAACTAAACCGTACTAGTCTGTACTGGGGACTTCTTCTGATTTTTGTTCTAGCTGTTTTATTCTCAAGTTATATTTTCAACTAACAAATTTTAATTTTTTCAAAGAAAAAAGTTATTAATGTTTTTTGTCTCTAGATAAATTATCCTTTGAGTTATAAATTAAATTAACGATATATTATGTCGAACACAGGAACAACTGGACGTATCCCACTATGGCTTGTAGGGACAGTAGGAGGAACAGCAGTAATTGCTTTAATTTCTATCTGGTTCTACGGCTGTTATAGCGGTTTAGGATCTTCGTTATAGAAGAATTTGTATTATTTATTGTTTTTATCGTTATAAGAAACCTTACACTAAAAATGGTAAGGTTTCTTATAACGATAAAAGAGGATGTAATAAGTAGTATAAAAATCACAAAAAATGATTTTTTAAAATGGGCGAACGACGGGAATCGAACCCGCGAATAAAGGAGCCACAATCCAACGCCTTACCACTTGGCCACGCCCGCCACTAAGTTTTTTAAGCTCTATCTCTATTATATAAGGAATAGAAAAGATTGTCTAGTCGTATAAAAAAGTTCTGTAAGAAGCCTTTTATCGGGATTGAACCGACGACTTTTTCCTTACCATGGAAATACTCTACCATCTGAGTTAAAAAGGCGTATTAAAATGAAAAGAAGAAAAAAGAGTTTACTTTTTTAAAAGACTTTATTATCATATCTCTAATGCGGGTATTGCATAGTGGTAGTGCCCTTGCCTTCCAAGCAAGAGGTGTGGGTTCGATTCCCACTACCCGCTAATTTTCTTTCTTTGCTTTTCTTTTGAAAAGCAAAGAATTTTTCAATTTATTTTTGTTTATTAACAAATGGAAGTAAACCCATAACACGAGCTGTTTTAATAGCACGTGCCATGTAGCGTTGCTGTTTTGCTGATAAACCTGTTACACGACGAGGTAAGATTTTACCATCTTCAGTAATAAATTTACGTAGTAGAACAACGTTTTTGTAATCAATTGTTCCTGGATTTAATGCGATATTGTCACCTTTCGAGAAAGAAAGAGGAATTGTATTTCGTTTAAACATAAAAATGGATTATCTATTAAATAAATTATTTTTTGAGTTTATTTACAACAGTAGAAAAAGCGTCTTTATCAATAACAGCAAGCTGAGATAAAATTTTTCGGTTTAATAAAATTTGAGAGTTTTTTAATTCATGAATAAAAGTTGAATAATTTAAACCAGAAGCTTGTGTTGCTGCAGAAAGACGTGCAATCCATAAACGACGCATTTGACGTTTTCGATCTTTACGATCACGATAAGAGAATTTTAACGCTTTCATATAGCGCTGTTGCGCTGCACGGAATAATTTTGAGGAAGAACCGATAAAACCTTCTGTACGATCTAATACTTTTTTTCGTCTACGACGAGCTACAAAACCACGTTTAACACGAGTCATAGAAATCTCCTTATATCTTTTATAGATTCTAATGAATCACCCTAATTTGGGAAAGTTTAATTTTTCAAATAGAAAAAATTAATTTTTTAGTTTTTTCCTATATTAAATACTATCATTTTAAGTCTTTAAGAAGCAAGTTAAAAAAAATTAATTTTTTTAATTAACGATAGAAAAAGCCTCTTGACAGAAAATTTATTCTAGAGTAAAATATGGTTACAAAGCCCCCATCGTCTAGAGGCCTAGGACATCTCCCTTTCACGGAGGAAACAGGGATTCGAATTCCCTTGGGGGTAATATTTTATACTTGTAATTAAACAACTTATCTATAGATTTTTTGCAGTACTTAGAGGTCTTAGATATATCCTTTAGTGTTGTTGATAGTAAATGAGAAAAATGTTCGAATGTAATTAGCGGGAGTAGGATTCGAACCTACGACCTCAAGATTATGAGCCTTGCGAGCTACCAGGCTGCTCTATCCCGCGTCTATATACCGATATTATAATAATAATAGAGTAAAAAAAAACAAAACATTTTAAAAACGGTTTATAGTTTTTTTATATTTGAATTATTTGAGAAATCTTGTTACTCTAAAGAAAAATAAGAATTTTATTTTTAATAAAAAAAATTGGAAATTATTTACTATGGCAAAAAAAGCAATGGTTGAACGTGAAAGAAAACGTCGTCATTTAGTTACAAAATATTCAGCAAAAAGACAAGAAATTAAAGAAGGAATTCGTAAAGCACAATCAGTAGAACAAGCTTTAGAATTCCAAATGGAATTACAAAAACTTCCACTAAATAGCTCTCCAGTACGTTTACACAATCGTTGTATGCTAACTGGTCGTCCAAAAGGTTATTTACGTGACTTTGGTTTATCACGTTTAACATTACGAGAGATGGCTCACCAATGTTTATTACCGGGCGTAACTAAGTCAAGTTGGTAAGTAAAAGAATGTTATCTTTTGGTTGTGGAGATTCAAATCTCCACAATCATTTCTTAATAGTTATATATTGGGAATAGAGGGAATCGAACCCTCACGGCCCTCTCGAGCCAACGGATTTTAAGTCCGTTGCGTCTGCCAATTCCGCCATATTCCCGGTTTAACTTATAAAACCATTATAGCTTTTTTTTCAAAAAAAAGCTATAGTGTTTTTTCAAAAAAAATTCCCTTGACCAGAAGATAAAAATCGAATACTATAGGTTTATATATTGAACTATTTATCAATAGGGTCGATGCTCGAGTGGTTAATGAGGGTGGTTTGTAAAACCACTGGTTTTTCCTACACTGGTTCGAATCCAGTTCGGCCCAATTTTCTGTTTCATTTTTTTTTTGTTTTTCTTGTAAATAAATTTCTGATTTTTATTCTTCGTATAGGGTCTATCGTCTAACGGATAGGACAGAAACCTTCTAAGTTTCTAATGTAGGTTCGATTCCTACTAGACTCAAAGATTTTCTAAAACTTTTTTGTAAATTGAGTGGTTAAACTTGTTTTTCTCCTTTATAATCTATATTTAACTAAATAAAAATAATCTAAAAAAGATTAGTAATCGAACTAAGGAAAAAATATGTCAATTTTGGCTTGGATTGAAGAACAACGAAAATTAAAATTATTAAATAATACAAAATATTCATCAAATTCTACCGAAGGTGGACAAGGATTATGGACTCGTTGTGATAATTGTGGTGTTATTTTATATGTTAAACATCTGAAAGAAAATCAACGTGTGTGCTTTGGTTGTGGCTACCATTTACAAATGAACAGTTATGAACGAATTCAATCAATTATCGATTCAGGTACATGGCGTCCATTAGATGAATTATTATCACCATGTGATCCTTTAGAATTCCGTGATCAAAAAAACTATACAGAGCGTCTGAAAGAATCACAAGAAAGAACAGGATTACAAGATTCTATTCAAACTGGAACAGGATTGTTGGATGGGATTCCTGTTGCTTTAGCAGTTATGGATTTCAATTTTATGGGTGGTAGTATGGGTTCTGTCGTTGGTGAAAAACTAACACGTTTAATTGAACACGCAACACAGAATGGTTTACCTGTTATTGTTGTTTGTGCTTCTGGTGGGGCTCGTATGCAAGAAGGTATTTTTAGTTTAATGCAAATGGCTAAAATTTCTGCTGCATTACATGTGCACCAAGAAAAAGCTAATTTATTATACCTATCGGTTTTAACTTCACCAACAACAGGTGGTGTAACCGCAAGTTTTGCTATGCTAGGCGATTTAATTTTTGCTGAACCTAAAGCGTTAATTGGTTTTGCTGGACGTCGTGTAATTGAACAAACATTACAAGAAAAATTACCAGATGACTTCCAAACAGCTGAGTATTTATTACATCACGGCTTAATTGATTTAATTATTCCACGTTCTTTTTTAAAACAAGCTTTATCAGAAACATTACGTTTAGAGAAAGGGGCACCATTTAAAACAGTAGGGGAAATTCCATATGGCGTAGAGTTTGAAACAACGTTATTACAACAGGAACGTGTCAATCGAACAGTTGAAAAAAATTACACAAAATTAGTTAACGAAGTTGAAACATGTTTAAAAAATTTACCAACACTAAGTAATCAAGAAAACTTAAACGCGGAAGCCTTAGTAAAAACTTTTTCAACAAAAGAAGGTGGAACAGGTGGTTCCAATCCAATCGTTTGGAAAGTTGGAACAGAAAATGATCTCCCAAATGTTTCTTTCGAAAAACGTTAACTAACATGTTTATAAATACACGTCCTGTAGGACTTGAACCCACGACATCAGGTTTTGGAAACCTGCGTTCTACCAACTGAACTAAGGACGTAAAAGGAATCGGGATGACAGGATTCGAACCTGCGACTTCCTGCTCCCAAAGCAGGAGCGCTACCAAACTGCGCTACATCCCGAAGTCTTTTCTCTATTAACGATGTTACTTCTTTTTTTTTAAAATTGCAAGTAAAAAAAACAACTTTTATTAAAGCTAGCTTTTATCATTTTTTGTTTTTATTATTAATAGAAATAAGTGTTATTAATAATTAGTAACCTTTTATTGTTTACAAAAAAGTTTTTTATGAAAAATTTTCTAACATACCTTTCAACAGCACCAGTAATGACAATGTTAACTGTAAGTTTTATTGCTGGTTTAGTAATTGAAATTAACCGTTTCTTCCCAGATCCACTTGTTTTTTCGTTTTAATCTTTAATGAAAATTGTATAATTCGATAGTGAATAATTAAAAATTTAATTATTCACTATCGAATTATAATACTTTAAACCATGAAAAAAGAACTTACTATTCTTGTTAAAAAACGTTATAATCAACAAGAACTATTCTTAATTAAATATTTAATTAATAAAATAGCTTATTTTTTTTATAATTGTCTTTAGAACAATTTTCTTCGTTAGAAGAGAAAAAAATTAGATTTTTTAATTGCGAAAAAATAAATATTTATTCAAAAATTTTTGATAATTATTATGCCAACTATTCAACAATTAGTTCGTTCAGCACGTGAACGTCAAACAAAGAAAAGTAAATCTCCTGCACTAAATTCATGTCCACAACGTCGTGGTGTATGTACACGTGTTTATACAACAACACCGAAAAAACCAAACTCAGCACTACGTAAAGTTGCTCGTGTTCGTTTAACTTCTGGTTTTGAAGTAACAGCCTATATTCCTGGTATTGGTCACAATTTACAAGAGCACTCAGTAGTTCTTGTTCGTGGTGGTCGTGTAAAAGATTTACCAGGGGTTCGTTATCACATTGTTCGTGGAACATTAGATGCATCAGGAGTACAAAACCGAAATCAAAGTCGTTCTAAATATGGCTCGAAACGTCCGAAAAAATAAATAATCACTTTCGACAAAAATAAAATTATTTAGTCATTAATTAAATTGGAGGAAAAATAATGTCTCGTCGTAGAACATCGAAAAAACGTCTTGTATCACCAGACCCAGTTCATGAAAGTCGCTTAGTTCACATGTTAGTGAATCGTCTAATGCGTGATGGGAAAAAAAGTGTTGCCTATTCAGTAGTATATGAAGCTTTAGCAGATATTAATGAAACGACACAACAAGATCCTGTAAAAGTATTAGAACAAGCAGTTCGTAATGTATCACCATTAGTTGAAGTAAAAGCTCGCCGAATCGGTGGTGCAACATTTCAAGTACCAATGGAAGTACACCCAGAACGTGGTACTGTTTTAGCTTTACGTTGGTTATTAGCAGCAAGTCGTAGTCGACCAAATCGTACAACAGCAGGAAAATTAAAAAATGAATTATTAGATGCAGCAAAAAACGTTGGAAATGCAATTCGAAAACGTGATGAAGTACATCGTATGGCTGAGGCCAATAAAGCTTTTGCAAAATATCGTTTTTAACAATTTGCAAAATTCTTCAAAAGAATCACTCTTGCTTATCTAACCTCTTTCTTGTTATCCTATTAGGTGGATCTATAAAAAAAGAGTTTTAATTAATAAACACCTTTTTTCCTTAAATTCAAAACTAACTACATTTTTTTACTAGAAAAATAAATATGGCTCGCGAAAAATTTGAACGTAAAAAACCGCACGTAAATATCGGTACAATTGGTCACGTTGACCACGGTAAAACAACATTAACTGCAGCAATCACTATGGTTTTATCAACATTTAGTGGTAAAGCTGGTAAGAAATATGATGAGATCGATTCTTCACCAGAAGAAAAAGCTCGTGGTATTACAATTAACACAGCGCACGTAGAGTACGAAACAGAAAATCGTCACTATGCACACGTAGATTGTCCAGGCCACGCTGATTATGTTAAAAACATGATTACTGGTGCTGCACAAATGGATGGTGCAATTTTAGTTGTATCAGGTGCAGATGGTCCAATGCCACAAACGAAAGAACACATTCTTCTTGCAAAACAAGTAGGTGTACCTAGCATGGTTGTATTCTTAAACAAAGAAGACATGGTAGATGACCCAGAACTTTTAGAATTAGTTGAACTTGAAGTTCGTGAAACATTAGACCAATACGAATTCCCAGGTGATGAAATTCCAATCGTAGCAGGTTCAGCGTTATTAGCATTAGAACACGTAATTGGTAACAGTAGTGTTAAAGAAGGTGACAACCCTTGGGTTGACAAAATCTTAAAATTAATGGCAACAGTTGATGAATACATCCCAACTCCAGAACGTGAAACAGATAAAGCATTCTTAATGGCAATTGAAGATGTTTTCTCTATTACAGGTCGTGGTACTGTAGCAACAGGCCGTGTAGAGCGTGGTGTTGTTCGTATTGGTGATAACCTAGAAATCGTAGGTTTAGGGAATACTCAAAACACAACAGTAACTGGTTTAGAAATGTTCCAAAAAACATTAGAAGAAAGTGTTGCTGGTGATAACGTTGGTATTTTATTACGTGGTGTTGATAAGAAAAACATTCAACGTGGTATGGTTTTAGCTAAACCAGGTAGTATTACTCCACACACGAAATTTGAATCTCAAGTATACGTTCTGACAAAAGAAGAAGGTGGTCGTCACACTCCATTCTTCCCAGGTTACCGTCCACAATTCTATGTACGTACAACAGATGTAACAGGGAAAATTGAATCTTTCTTAGCTGATGATGGTTCAGAAGCACAAATGGTTATGCCAGGTGACCGTGTTAAAATGGTAGTTGAATTAATTCAACCAATTGCTATCGAAAAAGGTATGCGTTTCGCAATTCGTGAAGGTGGTCGTACAGTTGGTGCTGGTGTTGTTTCAGAAATTTTAAAATAATTTCTATCCATACATCACGTTTTACTACTCATTTATTAATTAAATGAGTAGTAAAACAATTTTAAGTAACTTAATAAATAAATTATGAAATTAACACAAGTTTTATCAGTAATTAAAGAAAAACAATTAAAAGATAATATTCCGAATTTAAACGTTGGTGATTTAGTTCGTGTAGGCCTTTTAATTCAAGAAGGTGACAAAAAACGTACTCAAAATTTTGAAGGCACAATTATTTCAAAACATAACGCTGGGTTAACAAGTACAGTTACTGTACGAAAAATTTTCCAAGGTATTGGCGTTGAACGTGTTTTTCCATTACATTCACCCTTAGTGCAATCAATTGATATTATTCGTCGTTCTGAGGTTTCTCGTGCAAAATTATATTATTTACGTGATCGTGTTGGTAAAGCTACACGTTTAAAAGAGCGTTTTGAAAAATAGCTAACTACGTTTATAAATAGAAATAAATTTATTTTAGAATAAGAAGTTAAAAATTAGTGTTTTTCTGTGAGTCCTTAAAAACACTAATTTTTAACTGAAAAATAGTTAGAATAGTAAAAGATAAATTCTTATTCTCAAAACAGAAAAAAGTATTTATTTTTTACTATTCTTAAAAGGAGAAATTTTATGAGCGACATGAATACAATCCAAAGTAATTCATTAGATCAACTTAATAATACGATTATCAAAAGAGATCTTGTAACTGGTTCTCGTCGTCTAAGTAATTATTTCTGGGGAACAATTTCTTTATTTGGTGGATTAGGATTTTTACTAACTGGTTTATCAAGTTATATTGGGAAAAATATTTTACCTATTATTCATGCTGAACAAATTACTTTTGTTCCACAAGGATTAGTTATGTGTTTTTATGGAAGTTTAGGTTTATTGTTTGGCCTTTATCTCGGTTTAACCATTTTATGGAGTGTAGGTGGGGGCTTCAATGAATTTAATAAAAAAGAGCAAAAAGTACGTATCTTTCGTTGGGGGTATCCAGGCAAAAACCGAAAAATTGATTTAAATTATTCTTTTGCTGATATTGAATCGATTCGTGTTGAAATTCAAGAAGGTTTAAATCCACGTCGTAGTATTTATTTGCGTGTAAAAGGTAAAAAAGATATTCCATTGACTCGTGTAGGTCAACCATTAACTTTAGAACAAGTCGAAACGCAAGCTGCGGAATTAGCGCAATTTCTTCAAGTTTCTTTAGAAGGGTTAACGTAAAGTTTCTTTCTCAGTTTCAATTTTTTTGATTAATTTGTTTTGGCGTGTTCTAAAAAAGCACGTCAAAAATATACTTATGAACAAAATTCTTTTTTTATCGTATTTAACCCGTTTTTTTGAGAAAAGGTTAACAGAGAGTGTCAGTTCTCTCTTAGTTACATTAACAGAATTAGAAAACTTAGAACTTGAATTAAATTCTTATTTTAATTTAAAGACACCGCTTTACAAATCAAAAAAAACAATTTTTGGTTATTTTTCTGGCCAATCAATTGCTTTAGAAAAAAAAATTACTAAACAATTACTAGTAATCAAACAATTAAATTCGTTTTTAAGTTGGATTGTGATGTCAAATAGATCTTTCTTTTTCAAAGAAAATCCTGAAAAAGAAATGATTGAATATACTCTTAAAGTATCTAATCTTAATAAATTAGGATTAATACTACTCAAAATTTGTTCCGACCTAGAAAAAAACATTCAAATTGAAGATGAAAATAGTAACAACTTTCGTCAAAAAAATCTTAGAAAATTAATTTTACTTCTGTATGTCAATCTTCCGCTATTTGAAATGAACTTAGAAGAACAACTTAAAGAGTATAAAAAAAAAGTAAGAACTTTCACCCAATTAAGTGAGAAAAAAATAAAAGTTGAGGGGATTTCTGAAAACTTCCCCGAAAAGTCGATATTTACTACAGAAGCAGTTTTACCGACTAACGCAAGAAACTTGAAAAATCAATTAAAAGGCTCAATTACGCAAGTTTCTTCTGAACGTACAGGGTTGATTCCTCGATCAATTGGTCGAACTGTAAATCGATTTTTGAAAGAATTAGGGCCCAATGGTGAAAAAACATTATTGCAAGAATTTAATATTTCGCGTTATCAATTATGGGTTTCCATTCGATGTTTTTTCTTAATTATTTTTGTTCCTCTACTAATTGGAAAAACTATTACAATAACTTGTTTGAAACCTCTTGTTACTGTTTATTGGAATAACACTCAAACAGAATTGTTTGTCCATTCTTTTCAAGAAGAGAAGGCTTTTAAAGAATTAGAGCAATATGAATCAGAATTATATTTTGATACGTTATTACTCGATGCTCCAAACTTACCTGAGAAAGCAAGAGAAAATAATAGAGCTTTAGTAGACTTAAGAGTTAATAGTATTAATTCTGAAAAAATCATGGAAAACTTTTTATCTATTTCTAGTAAAGAAAAAATAGAAGAAATTGCGTCAAAAGTGAATCAAGAAAGTATTGATTCAATTATTAACCTTTTGAATGATTCCATTACAATTTTTAGTTTTTTAATTTTAATAAAATATTTACAAGCAGAGATTATTATTACAAAAACTTTTTTTAGTGAAATTCTTTATAGTTTAAGTGATACTACTAAATCCTTTTTAATTATTCTTAGTACTGATCTTTTAGTAGGTTTCCATTCACCAAAAGCCTGGGAAATTTTCATTGAATTAATTCTTGAACGTTTTGGTTTACCCAATAATGATGATTTTATTTTATTGTGCGTTGCTACTGTTCCAGTTCTTTTAGATACTGCCTTTAAATATTGGATTTTCCGTTATTTAAATAAATTATCACCATCAACTGTAGTCACTTATCATAATATGATTGAATAGGTTTCTTATCTCTCTGATACTGTTCGGATTAAAATTCGAACAGTAGTGAAAATAAAAAAATTTTAATTTAAAACATAGTTAATTTTTATTAAGGACTGTACAGTGAGTAAATTTAGTCATATATTGAAGAAAGAAAGTTCGATTATTCGTCGAAACTGCATGAAAAAATCTCGTGTAGAAAAAACTTTAGTCAAGAAAAATTTATTTAAATTTTTCAGTGATATTTATTTAATAAATAAAAATAACAGCACTGATAATATCAATTTTCAGTTGGATATTCTTATGATGATTGATTTGGTAAAACGCCCAGTATTAACAGAGAAAACCATTAGACTGATTGAAAATAATCAGTATACTTTTGATGTTGATTCTCGATTAAAAAAACCACAAATTAAAAGTTTAATTGAATCTACTTTTAATGTTACAGTTGTGGGTTTAAACACACATCGACCACCTAGAAAAAAACGTCGTTTAGGTTTTTCACAAGGTTACCGTTCTACATATAAACGTGTAATCGTGACAGTAAAAACAGGTCAAATGATTCCATTAATTTCAGAAGAACAATCTGGAAACTAATTTCATTTAGTAAAAAAAGTAATCTTTTTAAAATTTTAAAAAATTGAGCTTTGCTCAAGCTATATAGTATAGATAAAGAACAAGAAAAAGAACTATGGGTATTCGTTTGTATAGAACATACACACCATCGACACGAAACCGTTCGGTTTCTGATTTTGAAGAAGTAACAAAAACTAGACCTGAAAAAAGTTTAACGGTTTCAAATCACCGTGCCAAAGGTCGCAATAATCGTGGTGTTATCACTTGCCGACACCGTGGTGGCGGTCATAAAAAACTTTATCGTCAAATTGATTTTCTTCGTCAAAAATTTGGTGTTTTAGCAAAAGTAGCTAGTATTGAATATGATCCAAACCGTAATGCACGCATCGCCTTATTGCATTACAGTGATGGTGACAAAGCTTATATTTTAGCTCCAAAAGGCTTAAGTGTAGGTAATACAATTATTTCTGATTTCCAACCGGCAATCGTAACAGGTAATGCCTTACCATTATGTAATATGCCATTAGGAACAGAAGTTCATAATATTGAATTAAATCCAGGTGCTGGTGGACAATTAGCACGTGCAGCGGGTGCTGTAGCACAGTTAGTAGCTCGTGAAGGTAATTATGCGACACTTCGTTTACCTTCTGGTGAAGTTCGTTTAGTACGAAAAGAATGCTGGGCTACTGTTGGTCAAGTAGGTAATACTGAAGCAAACATTTTACGTTATGGTAAAGCAGGACGCGTACGTTGGTTAGGTAAACGTCCGACGGTTCGTGGTAGTGTAATGAACCCATGTGATCACCCACATGGTGGTGGTGAAGGACGTTGTCCAATTGGTCGTTCTCGTCCAGTAACACCATGGGGTAAACCTGCACTTGGCTATAAAACACGTTCACGTAAAAAGGCAAGTACAAAATTAATTATTCGCCGACGTAAATAATTGTTTTAATTAAGGAGATAAAAAATTATGGCACGTTCGTTAAAGAAAGGTCCATTTGTTGCAAATAACCTATTAGAGAAAGTTGGTCGTCTAAATTCTCAAGGTCAAAAAAAAGTAATTACAACATGGTCACGTTCATCAACTATTGTTCCAATTATGATTGGACATACTATTGCTGTACATAATGGTCGTGAGCATATCCCTGTATTTATTACCGACCAAATGGTAGGTCATAAATTAGGAGAATTTGCTCCAACACGAGTATTTCGTGGACATGTAAAAACTGATAAGAAATCAAAACGTTAAAAATAAAACGAAGAAGAAATTATGGGACAAAAAACACATCCTTTAGGTTTTCGACTTGGTGTAACACAAACACAACGTTCAACGTGGTTTGGTGATTCAAACAATTACTCAAGTTATTTATTAGAAGATTCCTTTATTCGTAATTTTTTACAAAAAGAATTTTCAGAAGCTGGCATCGTTAAAGTTTGTATTTATAGAAAATTAGAACAAACTCGTGTTGAAGTTTATGCTGTTCGTCCTGGTGTTTTCCTAGGTAGTAATCAAAGCTCATTAGAAGCGTTAAGAACTCGTTTAGAAGCAAAATTAACTTCTTACCGTCAACGTTCACCACGCCGTTCTAATTATGCTATGGATCCAGCAAAAACTTCACTTGGTAAATTACAATTATCAATTCAAATCAATGAAGTAACAGCACCAGATTTAGAAGCTAACTTTTTAGCAGATGTAGTTGTTGAGCAATTAGAAAAACGTGTTCCATTCCGTCGTGCAATGAAACAAGCAATTCAACGTGCCCAACGTGCAGATGCAAAAGGTGTAAAAATTGAAGTTTCTGGTCGATTAAACGGAGCAGAAATTGCACGAACTGAGTGGATTCGTGAAGGTCGCGTTCCATTACAGACATTACGTGCTGACATTGATTATTCACATAAGACTGCACAAACTCTTTACGGAATTTTAGGTGTTAAAGTTTGGGTTTCTCGTGGATAATCGTGAAAAACAAGAAAATAAAGATAGTTAGAAGAGTTTTTTTCTTATGTTAAGTCCAAAACGTACAAAATATAGAAAACCACATCAGGTAACTTTACGTGGTAAAGCAACACGTGGAAATACATTATTATTTGGTGAATTCGGTTTACAAGCAACAGAACCATCATGGATGACATCACGTCAAATTGAGGCTGGGCGACGCGTTTTAACACGTTATGTTCGTCGAACAGGTAAATTATGGATTCGTGTTTTTCCAGATCGTTCAATTACTGCTCGTGCAGCAGAATCACGTATGGGTTCTGGTAAAGGTATGCCTGATTATTGGGTAGCGATTATTAAACCAGGAAAAATTATTTACGAAGTTACTGGTGTTTCAGAAAGTATCGCTCGTAGTGCTTTCCGTATTACTGCTTATAAAATGCCGTTCAAAACTAAATTTGTTATGAAATAGTTATGATTAAACCTCAAACTTATTTAAACGTTGCTGATAACACAGGCGCAAAAAAATTAATGTGTATTCAAGTATTAGGTAAAGACACTGCTGGAGTTGGGGATATCATTGTTGCAGTTGTAAAAGATGCTATTCCAAACATGCCATTAAAAAAATCCGATAAAGTTCGTGCTGTTGTAGTACGTACTACTTATAGTCTAGGTCGTGAGAACGGGACTGTAATTCGTTTTGATGATAATGCTGCAGTTGTTATTAATAAAGAAGGAAATCCTCGTGGTACACGAGTATTTGGTCCAGTTGCTCGTGAATTAAGAGAAAAAAGTTTCTCTAAAATTGTTTCATTAGCACCTGAAGTTTTATAAAAAATAAAAAAGACACAAAATCTTTTTAAATAAATTAAGTTAGAAAACTGAACAGAAAAACTAATAAACAAGTTTTTCTCTTATGGTTTATCTACGTAAAAAGAACATTGAACAAATAGTATCGAGGTAAATACTTACTATGGCACAACGATTAAAAAAATATTATTCAGAAAAAGTCGTTCCCCAATTAAGTGAGCAATTTAAATATAAAAATACTCATGAAGTTCCACGTGTAACCAAAGTGGTTATTAACCGTGGGGTAGGTCAAGGGGCACAAAATGCCAAAACTTTAGAATATTGTCTTAATGAATTAACTTCGATTGCCGGTCAATGTGGAGTTGTTACACGATCAGCAAAAGCAATTGCTGGCTTTAAGGTTCGTGAAAATCAAGCTGTTGGTATTGCCGTTACATTACGTGGTGAAAGAATGTATGCTTTCTTAGATCGTTTAATTAATTTAGCATTACCACGAATTCGTGATTTTCAGGGAATTAGTTCTAAAAGTTTTGATGGTCATGGAAATTATAGTTTAGGCTTAGAAGAACAACTTATGTTCCCAGAAATTGATTATGATCAAATTGATCAGATTCGTGGGATGGATGTTACTATTGTTACAAGTTCATCAACAGATGAAGAAGCAACAGCTCTCCTTCGCAGTTTAGGTATGCCTTTTAAAGCCTAATTCTAATTTTATTGATTAATTTAAATTATTTACTTTCTTGGTTTAACAGTAAACTTTAGAAAGAAAATTTAACTATCGACAAAGAAAAAACACGAATATGGTAAATGACACAATTAGTGACGTTTTAACACAAATTCGTAATGCAAACTTAGCAAGAAGTAAAAAATTACGAATTCCACAAACAAAAGTAAGTCTAGCGATTGCAACTATTCTTCAACGTGAAGGATATGTTGATGGAGTTCAATCGGATGAAACAGGCATTTCTATTACTCTTCGTTACCGTTTAACAGACGGAAAACCATGTATTACAAATTTACAACGTTTTAGTCGACCGGGTCGACGTTTATATGCCAAATCAAAAGATATGCCAAAACTTCTTGGTGGAATGGGTATTATTATCGTTTCAACTTCACAAGGATTAATGACAGACCGTGAAGCACGTCAATCACGTTTAGGTGGTGAACTCTTATGTTCTGTGTGGTAATTAATATCTTTAATTAGTAATTTGGATATATCATTTATTTAGCATAAAAGAGGAGGCCTGTGAGTCAACACAAACAAGATCTGATTGAGATGCAAGGAGTAGTCACTCAATGTTTATCAAATGGGATGTTTCGTGTGAAACTTGAAAATGGTTTTCAGGTATTAGCTCACATCTCAGGTAAAATTCGAAAAAATTATATTCGAATTGTTTTAGGAGATAATGTTTTAGTTGAGTTAAGTCCTTATGATTTAACACGAGGGAGAATTATTTATCGTCTAAAAAATCAACCTAGTGGTGCACAACCAATTATTGAAAAATCTAGTGATTAGAAAATTTTAATTTTTAAATATACTTTGTCTTCAACATATTTTTTTATTGAAAATATTTTTAATATTAAATAATTTTAGAAATTTTCAATAACCACTAGTAAATTGAACTATTAAACACAAAGTATACAAACTATGAAAGTTCGTTCTTCAGTAAAGAAAATTTGTGACAAATGCCGTCTTATTAAAAGACGTGGCACTATTTTAGTGATTTGTACAAATCCAAAACATAAACAACGTCAAGGTTAATTATTTTTAGATTTCAAATTTTTTAAAAATTTGAAAAGTTTATGTATTTGTTTTAAATATATAACTAATTAATCGTTAATTACTATTATTAATATGGCAAAACAATTAAGAAAAACTATTGCTAAAAAAGCGAAACGCAAAGTACCAAAAGGAATTGTGAGCATTCAAGCAACTTTTAATAACACAATTGTTACTGTAAGTACAGTTGATGGAGAAGTTCTTGCTTGGTCATCAGCTGGTGCTTGTGGTTTTAAAGGTGCACGTAAAAGCACTCCTTTTGCAGCAAAAACAGCAGCTGAAATGGCAGCGAAAATGTCTTTAGAACAAGGTATGCGTGAAGCGCAAGTCTTAGTAAAAGGGCCAGGTTCAGGTCGTGAAACAGCGATTCGTGGTTTACAAGAAGCTGGTTTAGAGATTACTCTGATTCGTGATATTACAGCTATCCCACACAACGGTTGTCGTCCACCGAAAAAACGTCGAGTTTAAAAGTATGAAAAATCTTTTTGTTTCTTGTCTAGAATCAAGAATTGAAGATCCTACAACGTATTATGGAAGTTTTCAAATTGGCCCTTTTCCAAAGGGCCAAGGGATTACTATTGCAAATGCATTAAGACGTACTATTTTATCGGAAATCCCAACATTAGGAATTATTAACGCAAAGTTACAAACCCTCTCTGCACAATCTAATACTTCGAATCAGCAATTAGAGACAAATATTTCTTCTTTACAATATTGCTATGCAGCTCATGAATATTCCATTTTAGAAGGTTTACGAGAATCAACTTTAGATTTTTTATTAAATCTACAAAAAGTTGTTTTTTCTTCTGAAGAATTTTTTGAAAATACCCAAGTAATTCTTTTAAATGTTCAAGGCCCTGGTGTTGTAAAAGCAGGTGATTTATCTCTTCCACCTGGTTTACTTGTTGTTGATCCAAATCAATATTTAGGTACGGTAACCAGTAATGTTATTTTACAAGGCAAATTCTTTATTTCTTTTGGAAAACAAGAAAGCCCGTTTTCGAAAATTTTTAATCCTGAACCCGGTGTGTTAACCTTACAGCCAACATTTTTTCCAATTAAAAAAGTTAACTATAAAATTGAAATGGATGAAATTCATCCAGAAAAAGAATTAGTTAATCTAGAAATCTGGACAAACGGTAGTTTACAACCTCGTACAGCATTAGAAAGTAGTATTTCTACTTTAATTCGAATTTTTCGTAAGCTAGAAAACAACTTTAATATTTTTGATCATTTAATTTCTGGAAATCTTCGTGCATGGGAAACAACTGATTTAATTCAAAAACCACAGTTTAATTTATCGCAAAAAGAAAACTTCAATTTTCTTTCTGGGAACTTTGGTGAATTATCCGATAGACAAGATCCTTCTTTAAAGCTTTCAAATTATTTAGATAATGATACTACGGAAGATGTTTCACTAACCGCTTTTTCGACTACTAAAATGGATGAAACAGAAAAACGTAATGATATTAATCGTTTAAGTGCGATGAAATCAGCTTTTTCTCTTTTACCGATCAAACGTCGATTAGCACGATTAGATATTGGAAATTTACGCCTTTCTTGGAAATTATATTCTTATTTTAAAACACAAAACATTAATTCGGTACAAGATATTTTAACTAATTCAAGACATCTAGAAGAAAAATTAAAATATTCAAATCCTACATTATTGAAAGAATTTCAAACAATGTTAAAACCGTTTGAATTTGAAAAATAAGACAACTAATTTCTAGTTCTACGGAATCAAAAGTAAACTCATTTTATTTAAATTTATAAATAATAAGTATGTCTACAGATTTAAAAATCTTAGCCCATGGCTTAGGAAGAAGAAAAAACGCCATTGCTGAAGTTTCATTAACAATTGGTACTGGAAAGTTAATTATTAACGGAAAAGCTGGATCAGAATATTTACAAGAAAATCCATCTTATGTATTATTATTACAATCTCCAATGGAAAGTTTAGGTGTGCAATCAAATTATGATGTATACGTTAAAGTAAAAGGCGGGGGTGTCTCAGGACAGGCTGATGCTATTCGATTAGGTTTAGCTCGTGCATTTACAAAATTAGATGCTTCATATAGAAGTGTTCTGAAAGTGAAAAAATTCTTAACTCGTGACCCACGTGTTAAAGAGCGTAAAAAATATGGTCTAAAGAAAGCGCGTAAAGCTCCACAGTTTTCAAAACGTTAATTCTTTATTTTCGTTAAAGAACAACTTTGTATTCTTAAGTTTCGTCTTAAGATTTTCTTTTCTAAAAGAAAAGAATTTTTTAGAAAATCCTAAATTTATAGGATTTTAATTTGGAGAAAAATATGTCTACAACAACAAATGAAATCATTGAAAAATTAAAAGGTCTAACACTATTAGAAGCTTCTGAATTAGTTTCACAAATTGAAGAAACTTTTGGTGTAGATGCATCAGCTGCTGTTGGGGGTGGTATGATGATGGTTGCTGGTGGTGATGCTGGTGCCGGTGCAGCAGCAGTAGAAGAAAAGACAACATTTGATGTTATTTTAGATGATGTAGCAGCTGATAAACGTGTTGCAGCTCTTAAAGTTATTCGTAGTGTAACTAGTTTAGGTTTAAAAGAAGCGAAAGATTTCGTTTCATCACTTCCTAAAGCTGTAAAAGAAGGTGTTACAAAAGACGAAGCCGAAGCTGTTAAGAAAGAATTAGAAGAAGCTGGTGGTAAAGTAACTATTAAATAGTTCTAAATAAGTAAAATTTTATTTCTTAGGTTTGTTTCAAGAATTTTTCTTGAAACAAACCTAAGAAATAAAAGAGGATGTATAATCTTTGGATTCTCTTCACAAGTACCATGAAGAGAATCCAAAGATTATAACTTACGAGAATAAAACTCAACAAGTAATAATTCATTTAATTTAATACCAACTGCATCACGACTAACTAAGCCGTTAACAATACCAACAAAACTTTCTTTATTGAAAGATAAATGTGTTGGAAGGGTTACTTGTGTTGTCTCCACAAAGTTTTTAATTAAAGCTTTTGAAGCTTTTTTATTTACTACTGCAATTGTATCTTTTGGTTTACATGAATAACTTGGAATATTTAAACGTGAACCATTTACAGTAATATGACCATGACTTACTAATTGGCGAGCAGCGACAATTGTCGGAGCCATACCTAAACGAAATACAATATTATCAAGACGCATTTCTAAAAATTGTAATAACACGTCACCTGTTGAACCACGTGAACTTTTTGCACGACGAACGTAGCTAATTAATTGTGATTCACTTACACCATAATTGAAACGAACTTTTTGTTTTTCTTGTAAACGAATACCATATTGTGACAATTTTTTTGGTGTTGCACCATGTTGTCCAGGTGCGGAAACACGGTTTGTTACTTTTCTTGTTAATGCTGGTAACTCACCTAAACGTCTTACAATACGTAGACGTGGACCACGATATCTAGCCATAAGAAATCTCCTTCTATATAGATAATAGGTAAAATTTTAAAGAGTTTACAAAAATATTCTCTTCAAAATTTTACCAAAAAAATTAAAACAATTAGTTAACTAATTGAAAACGTGTACGTGCACGTTTAAAAGCAAACGTAGCTTCAACACGTTCTTTTTCTGTTGTTGCAGCTTCTAAACGTTGTTTCGCTTCGTTAAATGCAGTTTCAGCTTCTGTAGCATTAATTGTACTAGCTGCTTCAGCTTCGTTAACAAGAATTGTTACTTGATTTTGTTTTACAAGAGCAAAACCACCCATTAAAGCAACAGAAATCCATTCTTTTTGTGTACGGATCAGCATTACACCAATATCTAAAGCTGTAATTAAAGGGGCGTGATTTGTTAAAACACCCATTTGACCCGTATTTGTTGGAAGAATGATTTCCTCAGCTTGTTCATTCCAGAAAACACGATCTGGAGTCATGATCGAAATTTGTAAACTCATAAAGTTTTATTTGATTTTCTTATTACTAAGGATAAACGATTCATTTTTATTGTCTCAAAAAATGAATCGTTTACAAAACAAGGAAGAAAAGAAAGATTCAAAAATTTCTTTTTTCTACCAATATCTTGATTTGGCTGATTATAAGCTAGATGCTTTCGCTACAGCTTCATCAATATTACCTACTAAGTAGAATGCTTGTTCTGGTAATGAATCAAGTTCACCAGTTAAAATCATGTTAAAACCTTGAATAGTTTCTTGTAAACTTACGTATTTACCTGGAGAACCTGTAAATACTTCTGCAACGAAGAATGGTTGCGATAAGAATCGTTCAATCTTACGTGCACGTGCTACAACTAAACGGTCTTCATCTGATAACTCGTCTAGACCTAGAATTGCAATAATATCTTGTAACTCTTTATAACGTTGTAATGTTTGTTTAATGTTTTGAGCACAAGAATAGTGAGCTTCACCTAGAATCCATGGTTGTAACATAGTTGATGTAGAATCAAGAGGATCAACAGCTGGATAAATACCTTTTGAAGCTAAACCACGTGATAATACCGTAGTCGCATCTAAGTGAGCAAATGTTGTAGCAGGAGCTGGGTCAGTTAAGTCATCAGCTGGTACGTAAACTGCTTGAATCGAAGTAATTGAACCTTCTTTTGTTGATGTAATACGTTCTTGTAGACCACCCATTTCTGTTGCTAATGTTGGCTGGTAACCTACAGCTGATGGCATACGACCTAATAACGCTGATACTTCTGAACCCGCTTGTACGAAACGGAAAATGTTATCAATGAATAAAAGAACGTCTTGTTTATTGATATCACGGAAGTATTCTGCCATAGTTAACGCAGTTAAACCTACACGCATACGTGCTCCAGGTGGTTCATTCATTTGTCCGTAAACTAATGCTACTTTAGACTCTGGTAGGTTTTTCTCGTTAATTACACCAGATTCTTTCATTTCCATGTATAAGTCGTTACCTTCACGAGTACGTTCACCTACACCACCGAAAACTGATACACCACCGTGTGCCTTTGCAATGTTATTAATTAGTTCCATAATTAGAACTGTTTTACCTACACCAGCACCACCGAAAAGACCAATTTTACCACCACGACGGTATGGAGCAAGTAAGTCTACTACTTTAATACCTGTTTCGAAAATTGATAGTTTTGTATCTAATTCTACGAATGCAGGAGCCGAACGGTGAATTGGAAGTGAATCTTTTGATGTTACATCACCTAAGTTATCTACAGGTTCACCTAATACGTTGAAAATACGACCTAATGTCGGAGAACCAACTGGAACTGTTAATGCAGCACCTGTATCTACGATTTCCATACCACGCATTAAACCATCTGTTGCGTTCATTGATACTGCACGAACACAATTATCACCTAGTAATTGTTGTACTTCACAAGTTACCGCAATTTCTTGGCCTGCTTCGTTTTTACCTTTTACAACTAACGCGTTGTAAATCCCTGGAAGAGTTCCTGAGTCGAATGCAGCGTCGATAACTGGACCAATAATTTGTGTAATACGACCTGTTGCTTTCACTGATGTTGCCATAGTTTTACATTTTTTGTAATTTAATTAATTGGGGAGAGAAAAGGAAAAAAGTTTTTTTTCACAAAGCTTGGAAAAAGATATTGTTAACCTTTTACCAAAAACAAGATAATTGTTAATTATAAAATAGATAGTCTTCTTGCAAGAATTTGAGTATCAAAAACAATATATAGTGTTTTAAAAATGTTCTAAACCGATAAAAGAAATGTTCAATGGAATTATTACTTTTTTAGTTTTACTATATATTTAATATTAAAAAATAGATAAAACTAGTTAACATAAAGTTAAAAATTAATAACCTTTTCCTAAAAGATAGTAAACCAAAGAAAATCATTCTATGCAAGTAAAAAAACAAAACTAAATTAATTTTTAATTATAAAAAAACTTAAATTAGTACTTTTATTTATATATAACTTTTGTTATACTAAAAAGTAGAGAAAAACAAAAATGTTATTCATTTAAAAGTTTTCTCGTTGCTCTTTTGAAAAAACTTTTATTTTTTCAAATAGTTATTTTTAACGAGCAGGCATGTTGATCATTTTTAATAAAAATTAAGAAAAAATTATGGCTCCACAAACTGAAACTACAACACAAGCTGGATTCAAAGCTGGTGTAAAAGACTACCGTCTTACTTACTACACTCCTGATTACCAACCAAAAGAAACTGACATTTTAGCAGCTTTCCGTATGACTCCTCAACCAGGTGTACCACCTGAAGAGTGTGGTGCTGCTGTTGCTGCTGAATCTTCAACAGGTACTTGGACTACTGTATGGACTGATGGTTTAACTTCATTAGACCGTTACAAAGGTCGTTGTTACGATTTAGAACCAGTTCCAGGTGAAGATGATCAATACATCGCTTACGTAGCTTACCCTCTAGATTTATTCGAAGAAGGTTCTGTTACTAACCTATTCACTTCAATTGTAGGTAACGTATTTGGTTTCAAAGCTTTACGTGCTCTACGTCTAGAAGATTTACGTATCCCTGTTGCTTACGCTAAAACTTTCCAAGGTCCTCCACACGGTATCCAAGTTGAACGTGACAAATTAAACAAATACGGTCGTTCTTTATTAGGTTGTACAATTAAACCTAAATTAGGTTTATCAGCTAAAAACTACGGTCGTGCAGTATACGAATGTCTTCGTGGTGGTTTAGACTTCACTAAAGATGACGAAAACGTAAACTCTCAACCATTCATGCGTTGGCGTGATCGTTTCTTATTCGTAGCTGAAGCTATCTACAAATCACAAAGCGAAACTGGTGAAATTAAAGGTCACTACTTAAACGCTACTGCAGCTACTTCAGAAGAAATGCTACGTCGTGCTGAGTTCGCTCGTGATCTTGGTGTGCCTATTATTATGCACGACTACCTAACTGGTGGTTTCACTTCTAACACTTCTTTAGCTCACTACTGTCGTGAACAAGGTCTTCTTCTTCACATTCACCGTGCAATGCACGCTGTAATTGACCGTCAACGTAACCACGGTATTCACTTCCGTGTTTTAGCTAAAGCTCTACGTCTATCTGGTGGTGACCACTTACACTCTGGTACTGTTGTAGGTAAACTAGAAGGTGAACGTGAAATTACTTTAGGTTTCGTAGACTTAATGCGTGATGATTTCACAGAAAAAGACCGTGCTCGTGGTATTTACTTCACTCAAGAGTGGGCTTCTCTACCTGGTACTATGCCAGTTGCATCTGGTGGTATTCACGTATGGCACATGCCAGCTCTAGTTGAAATTTTCGGCGATGACGCTTGTTTACAATTCGGTGGTGGTACTTTAGGTCACCCATGGGGTAACGCTCCAGGTGCTGCTGCAAACCGTGTAGCTCTAGAAGCTTGTACTCAAGCTCGTAACGAAGGTCGTGACCTTGCTCGTGAGGGTGGTGACGTAATCCGTAACGCTTGTAAATGGAGTCCAGAACTTGCTGCTGCTTGTGAAGTTTGGAAAGAAATTAAATTCGAATTCGAAACAGTAGATAAACTGTAATCCTTTTACTTTTTTTTTACGAAAATTCTTTTCTGAAAAAATTCATCTCTACTAGCTATTTATAGCTAGTAGAGGTGCTCCTTCATTCTTACCATACCGGAAATCTTAGAAGCAATTAAAAGAGGAAGTATTTTTATTTGCTTCTTTCTTATCAGAAAAAATTAAATAAAAATAATTAGTTCTAATAAAAAAGAAAATATGAAGAAAAACATTTAGTCACGGCCAGTCATCTTTAACCAGTTTTGTGCTTCAATATAATTTGTTGGAGCTAAACGGATTGCTTCTTTCCAATAGTCTGCTGCTTTATTAAACAGAATTTTAGAGATTTCTACTTGACCGTTTTCAACTGCTTGTTCTCCACGATAATGGTAAATAACAGCAATATTATTCAATGCTTGTGGCAAACCTGGATTTCTTTCAAGAGCTTGATAATAATACTCTAAAGCACGTGCATGTTCACCATTACTTGTATGAATTAATCCAATGTTATAAAGAATATAACTTCGATCATATGGATCTAATTCTAAACGTAATGCTTCATAATAGTTTTGTACAGCTTCAGCATATTCACCTTCTGATTGTGCAGACATACCGTCACGGTAATAACTAAAAGCTTGTTTTTCACGTTTTGTTGTTGGTAAAATTTTTAATAAAATATCGGCAACAACTGTAAACGTTTTGTCAATAAAGTTATCGTTTCTCTGGGATCTAGGCATAATTTATAAGGAAAATTCTCTATAAGAAAGATATCTAGCAAGTCATTCTCATTTCTAAAAGAGATAAAAGTTGAAAAAGAAACTTTTATCCCTTAACTCATTCTATTTTTTTTTCTCGAGAAGTTTTTTTTCATTTTCTTGCAAAAATAATGCAAGAAAATGAAAAAAACTATTTTAAAACAAAATTAGTCCATGTTACCAGAACCTGGGTTACGACCTGGGTCATTTGATAAGAAACCAAAAATGAATAAAGAAACGAAGAACGTTACAACAGTATAAACGAAAATTTTTAAAGTTAACATAATAAAGAAAAGATGTTATTTTTTATAGGCTACTCTACATGTAGTATAACATGATTTTGAAAAAATTTTAAACTTTATTCATAAAAAAAAGTTTGACAAAAAAGTAAAATCTAGTTATTATAAGTTTATGTTACGAAAAAAGCCTCGTTAGCTCAATTGGTAGAGCATCGGTCTTGTAAACCGAAGGTTATCGGTTCGATTCCGATACAAGGCTTGTATTCGGATACAATAACATGCGAGAAGAAGACCTGTAACTCAGTTGGTAGAGTAGCTGCCTTACAAGCAGCGAGTCATCGGTTCGAGTCCGGTCAGGTCTAATTTTAAAATTAAAGAGTTTCCAAAAGGATTGAATTTTTTTGGAATTCATTTTATTCTTTCTAATAGAGTGTTTTTGAAAATATTTATTTTCAAAATTCTCTATTTTGATTTTTTGAAAATCGAAAGATCAATGAAGAAAAAAATTTCTTCATTAAAACAAATGTGTAAAGAAGATAACTATGTCAGAAAAGTTAACAGAATCTCGTCCAGTATTTCCTTTTACTGCGATTGTAGGCCAAGAAGAAATGAAATTAGCTTTATTACTTAACGTAATTGATCCAAAAATTGGTGGTGTTATGGTTATGGGTGACCGTGGTACAGGAAAATCAACAACTGTTCGTGCTCTTGTAGATTTATTACCAGAAATTGATGTTGTAGAAAACGATCCATTTAATTCAGATCCACGTGATCCAGAATTAATGAGTGAAGAAGTACGTAACCGTGTAAAAAATAACGAAGATTTACCGATTGCAAAACAACGCGTTACAATGGTTGATTTACCTTTAGGAGCAACCGAAGATCGTGTTTGTGGTACAATTGACATTGAGAAAGCTTTGACTGAAGGGGTAAAAGCATTTGAACCGGGTCTATTAGCAAAAGCAAATCGTGGTATTCTTTATGTAGATGAAGTTAACCTATTAGATGACCACTTAGTTGACGTTCTTTTAGATTCAGCAGCGTCTGGTTGGAACACCGTTGAACGTGAAGGTATTTCAATTAGTCACCCAGCGCGTTTCATTCTTGTAGGTTCAGGTAACCCAGAAGAAGGGGAATTACGCCCACAGTTATTAGACCGTTTTGGTATGCACGCACAAATTGGTACAACAAAAGAACCAGAACTACGTGTAAAAATTGTTGAACAACGATCAAGTTTTGATGAAGACCCGATGCGTTTCCGTTCAGATTATGATGGTTCACAAAGTGAACTACGCGCGACTTTAGTTGCAGCCCGTGCACGTCTAAAGGAAGTAGAATTAAAATTCGATTATCGTGTAAAAATTTCTGAAATTTGTTCAGAATTAAATGTGGACGGTCTACGTGGTGATATTGTTTCTAACCGTGCATCAAAAGCAATTGCAGCTTTTGAAGGACGTACTGAAGTAACACCAGAAGATATTTATCGTGTAATTCCATTATGTTTACGTCACCGTTTACGTAAAGATCCATTAGAATCAATTGATTCAGGTGATAAAGTTCGTGATATTTTTAAACGTGTTTTCGGTTACGAATAATTCTTTTAATAAGTTCTAAAAACTTTCAGAAAGAAGCATTTTAATAATCAATTACTGTTATAATGTAGCAGTATAACGTATATTGTTCTTTTAACAATTGTACTAAAGTATTCATTTAATAGGAGTAAAAACTATGGCAGCGTCATTTTTACCAACAATTTTAGTTCCATTAACAGGCCTAGTGTTCCCAGCTGTTGCTATGGCAGCAATCTTTATCTATATTGAAAAAGATGCAATTGCATAATTATTAAGTAATACTCGAGTAGTAACATGCTCGAGTATTAAAGTCGACCAAAACTATTGAAAGTTATTTTCGAAAAATAAAAATTAAGTCTTCTTGCAAAAAAGATAAAAAGTAAGTTACTATAACTTATAGGGAAGAAAATTGAAATTATTTATTTAAGAAATTTATGCAAAAACATCTTTTTTCTTTATTCGCAGCAGTTTTCTGCTCATTGTTTATTGTAACTTCAAATGCTGAAGCATATCCAGTATTTGCACAGCAAAACTATAAAAATCCACGTGAAGCAACAGGGCGTATTGTTTGTGCAAACTGTCACTTAGCGCAAAAACCAGTTGAGATTGAAGTACCGCAAGCGGTATTACCAGATACGGTATTTGAAGCTGTTGTTAAAATTCCATATGATAAACAGATTCAACAAGTTCAGGCAAATGGTAAAAAAGGTGACTTAAACGTTGGTGCTGTACTAATTTTACCAGAAGGCTTTGAATTAGCTCCAGCAGATCGTATTCCTGAAGAAATGAAGAAAAAGGTAGGAAAAGTATATTTCCAACCATATAGTCCATCACAAAAAAATATTCTTGTTGTTGGTCCAGTTCCAGGTAAACAAAATAGTGAAATGACATTCCCTATTTTATCACCAAACCCAGAAACAAACAAAGATGTTCACTACTTTAAGTACCCAATTTACTTAGGTGGAAACCGTGGTCGTGGTCAATTATATCCAGATGGTACAAAGAGTAACAACAACGTATATAATGCATCACAAACTGGTCGTATTACTGATATTTCTCCAGTAGAAAAACCAGGTGGCTATATTGTAAGTATTCAAACGAAAAATGGTGACACAATTGAAGAAAAAATCCCACCAGGACCAGAAGTTATTGTTAAAGTTGGTCAAACTGTAAATGCTGATCAACCATTAACTGTAAATCCAAACGTAGGTGGTTTTGGTCAAACAGAAACAGAAATTGTTTTACAAAACCCAGCTCGTATCCAAGGATTATTAGCATTCTTCAGTTTTGTTTTATTAACACAAGTTCTTTTAGTTCTTAAGAAAAAACAATTCGAAAAAGTTCAATTATCAGAAATGAACTTCTAAATTTAAGTTTTTTCAAAGTAAACTTATAAACTCGTGTTTTATTTAAACACTTATTAAAAAAAGATTTTTTTATGTTAACAATTCTTAGCTACATTGGTATTTTAGTTGGTTTTTTAGGATTTACTTTAGCTCTATACTTAGGGTTAACTAAAATTCAACTTATTTAACTATTTTTTTCAGTAAAGGAAAACACATTATGGTAGAACCTCTATTATCTGGAATTGTGTTAGGTTTAGTTCCAGTAACCATCACTGGTTTATTTGTAACAGCTTATTTACAATACCGTCGTGGTGATCAATTAAGTATTTAGTCTTCGAGAGAAATTGTTTTTTACAATTATTTCTCGTCGATTGTTAATTTTATATTCTTGGTTTTAAAACCAAGAATATAAAAAAGTGCTTTAGAAACTTATAAATAAAAGTTAGTAAGGTGAAAAACTAGCCAAAAAGGTTTTATAATTCGAATTAGATTAAATAACAATAAATTTAAAGGAAACAAGTTTCTTTCTAAAAAAGTGATTGAAATATTGTTTTTTGAAAATTCACTATTTTTTTTATATATTTACAATAAAAAAAATAGCAAAGTATATTCAATAATTTTTTATTTTGAATATTAAGAAAACTAAATAATTTATTTGGAGATAAATATTATGACTATTGCAATCGGAAAAGCCGCTGAAAAACGTGGTTTATTCGACCGTATTGATGACTGGTTACGTCGTGACCGATTTGTTTTCGTAGGTTGGTCTGGTTTATTATTATTCCCTTGTGCTTACTTAGCATTAGGTGGTTGGTTTACTGGTACAACTTTCGTAACTTCATGGTACACACACGGCTTAGCTTCATCATACTTAGAAGGTTGTAACTTCTTAACTGCTGCAGTATCTACTCCTGCAAACAGTATGGGTCACTCTCTTCTTTTATTATGGGGTCCTGAAGCTCAAGGTGATTTCACTCGTTGGTGTCAATTAGGTGGCTTATGGCCATTCGTTGCATTACACGGTGCTTTTGCTCTAATTGGTTTCATGTTACGTCAATTCGAAATTGCGCGTTCTGTACGTATTCGTCCATACAACGCTATCGCTTTCTCAGCACCAATTTCTGTTTTCGTTTCTGTTTTCCTTATTTACCCACTAGGACAATCTGGTTGGTTCTTCGCACCTAGTTTTGGTGTTGCTGCAATTTTCCGATTCATTCTATTCTTCCAAGGTTTCCACAACTGGACTTTAAACCCATTCCACATGATGGGTGTTGCTGGTGTTTTAGGTGCTGCTCTTCTTTGTGCTATTCACGGTGCTACTGTTGAAAACACATTATTTGAAGATGGTGATGGTGCGAACACATTCCGTGCATTTAACCCAACACAAGCAGAAGAAACTTATTCAATGGTTACTGCAAACCGTTTCTGGTCACAAATTTTTGGTGTAGCTTTCTCAAACAAACGTTGGCTTCACTTCTTTATGTTATTTGTACCTGTTACAGGTTTATGGATGAGTGCAATTGGTGTTGTAGGTCTAGCACTTAACCTTCGTGCATACGATTTCGTTTCACAAGAAATTCGTGCTGCAGAAGATCCTGAATTTGAAACTTTCTATACCAAGAACCACCTTTTAGATGAAGGTATTCGTGCTTGGATGGCTGCTCAAGATCAGCCTCATGAGAAACTAGTATTCCCAGAGGAGGTACTGCCACGTGGAAACGCTCTTTAATGGTATTCTTAATGTAGGTGGTCGTGACCAAGAGACTACAGGCTTTGCTTGGTGGTCAGGTAATGCACGTCTTATCAACCTTTCTGGTAAACTTTTAGGTGCTCACGTAGCACACGCTGGTTTAATCGTATTCTGGGCTGGTGCTATGAACTTATTTGAAGTTGCGCACTTTGTTCCAGAAAAACCAATGTATGAACAAGGTTTAATTTTATTACCACACTTAGCTACACTAGGTTATGGTGTAGGTCCAGGTGGTGAAGTTATTGACACTTTCCCATACTTTGTTTCAGGTGTTTTACACTTAATTTCATCTGCTGTTCTAGGTTTTGGTGGTGTTTACCACGCTTTAATCGGACCAGAAACTCTTGAAGAATCATACCCATTCTTTGGCTATGTTTGGAAAGATAAAAACAAAATGACAACTATTTTAGGTATCCACTTAATCGTTCTAGGTTTTGGTGCATGGCTTCTAGTATGGAAAGCAATGTACTTTGGTGGTGTTTATGATACTTGGGCTCCAGGTGGTGGAGATGTTCGTATCATTTCAAACCCAACTATTAACCCAGGTGTAATCTTTGGTTACTTATTAAAATCACCATTTGGTGGTGACGGTTGGATTGTAAGTGTTGATAACATGGAAGATATTATTGGTGGTCACATGTGGATCGGTACATTATGTATCTTTGGTGGTATTTGGCACATTTTAACTAAACCATGGGGTTGGGCACGTCGTGCATTTGTATGGTCAGGTGAAGCTTACCTATCATACAGTCTTGCTGCAATCGCTGTAATGGGTTTCACAGCAACTTGTATGGCATGGTTTAACAACACAGCTTACCCGAGTGAATTCTATGGTCCAACAGGTGCTGAAGCTTCACAATCACAAACATTTACATTCCTAGTTCGTGACCAACGATTAGGTGCAAACGTAGCATCATCACAAGGTCCTACTGGTTTAGGTAAATACTTAATGCGTTCACCAACAGGTGAAATCATTTTTGGTGGTGAAACAATGCGTTTCTGGGATTTCCGTGGTCCATGGTTAGAACCATTACGTGGTCCAAATGGTTTAGATCTTAACAAACTGAAAAATGATATTCAGCCGTGGCAAGAACGTCGTGCAGCTGAATACATGACTCACGCTCCGTTAGGTTCATTAAACTCTGTAGGTGGTGTAGCAACAGAAATTAACTCTGTTAACTACGTATCTCCACGTAGTTGGTTAGCTTGTTCACACTACTGTCTAGGTTTCTTCTTCTTTATTGGTCACCTATGGCATGCTGGTCGTGCACGTGCTGCAGCTGCTGGTTTCGAAAAAGGTATTGACCGTGAAAACGAACCAGCTTTATCAATGCGTCCTTTAGACTAATTGATAATGATTTTTTGTTCTTCTCTTTTGAGAATTACTATTCCGGATGAAGTGCTAAGTCGCTTCATCCGGAATTATAAAAAGACCATGAATACTCGTTTTTCAAAACGAGTATTCATACAATTTCAAGAACTTAGAATAAACCTAGTGTTAATGAAATATCAATTGGTAAACATGCACCAATACCTAACCAAATAGCTACTAATGTACCTACTAAGAATACTGTAGTTGCAATTGGACGACGGAATGGGTTTTGGAATTTATTGATACTTTCAATAAATGGAACTGTAATTAAACCAGCAGGAACGCCAGCCATCATAGCAATACCTAATAATTTATTAGGAACTGTACGTAAAATTTGGAATACTGGGTAGAAGTACCACTCTGGTAAAATTTCTAATGGTGTAGCAAATGGATCTGCTGGCTCACCGATTACAGCTGGATCTAAAACTGCTAAACCGATACAACAAGCAAATGTACCTAAAATACAAACTGGGAAGATGTATAATAAATCATTTGGCCAAGCTGGCTCACCGTAATAATTGTGACCCATACCTTTCGCTAATTTTGCTCGTAATACTGGATCTGATAAATCTGGCTTTTTAATAACGCCCATATTAATCTCCTAAACTTTAGTTAATAGTTTAAATAAACTTAAAAAACTTTCTTGTTTTCTTAATTTTTTCTAATTTACTTTTTACAAGAAAAACAAAAAACCTTTTTATAGAGGCCCTGAGATACCTTGTTTACGAATCATTAAGAAATGCATTAACATGAATACCGCTGTTAAAAGTGGTAATACAAATGTGTGTAAACTATAGAAACGTGTTAATGTTGATTGACCTACACCTACGCCACCTCGTAAAAGTTCAACTAATGTTGGACCTACTGCTGGAATTGCATCAGGTACACCTGTTACAATTTTAACCGCCCAGTATCCTACTTGGTCCCATGGAAGTGAATAACCAGTTACACCAAATGAAACAGTACAAACTGCCATAATAACACCTGTTACCCATGTTAATTCACGAGGACGTTTGAAACCACCTGTTAAGTAAACACGACAAACATGTAGAACCATCATCAGAACCATCATACTTGCTGACCAACGGTGAATTGAACGGATTAGCCAACCAAAGTTAACATCTGTCATAATATATTCAACCGATGCAAATGCTTCTGCTACTGTTGGACGGTAATAGAATGTCATAGCAAAACCAGTTGCTACTTGAACTAAAAAACATGTGAATGTAATACCACCTAAACAATAAAAAATATTTACGTGTGGTGGAACGTATTTACTGCTAATATCATCAGCGATTGCTTGAATTTCTAATCGCTCTTGGAACCAATCGTAAACTTTGCTCATAAATAAATTGAGAAAATAAGGAATTAATAGACTCAAATAGACAAAAATGCTTCGAAAACTTTATTTTCAGTTATTCGTTGTTCCCTTATTTTAATCTTATTTAATTTGCAAGGCAAGAGATAAGATGATAAAGTTGATACTTCAAAAAAGAAAAATTTTAACTTTCTTTTTGATTCAAGAAAAGATTATAAAAAAATAATTTTGTTTTCAGAGTAAGGAATGTCATTACTCTGAAAACAAAAAAACTAGTTAGCTAAACTTTTCCAACTAGCTGGTACATTATCAAGAATTACTGAAGCGTTGTAAATTTCTAAGATAATAACTAAAAATAAAGCGAATAACGCCATGAAAACACCCATTAAAACAGTCGTACCCCAACCTGGAGCTACTTTACCATATTCAGAGTTTAATGGTTTTAATAATGAACCTAATCCAGTAACTAGACCTGTATCTGAACCAGTTGTTTTTGCTGTAGATTTTGTTGCCATAAATCAAAAAGACAAAATGTTTTTGAATAAAATCTATTTATTGTTTATTTTGTTTATGTAGAACTTCTAATGCCTATCATAAACAAAAAAAGTAAGATACAATAAATAGAAAGTAAAATTTATTAGGAGGTAAATAAATGGAAAGTCCTGCTTTATTTTTCTCTATTTTTCTTTGGTGTTTATTAATCAGTGTAACTGGATATTCTATTTACATTGGTTTTGGACCACCTTCAAATAATCTTCGTGATCCATTCGAAGAACATGAAGATTAACTACTAATTAAAATTAAATTAGTTCGAAAGAAGAGAATTTTGAATAGAACATGCTGCCAGTTTGGCAGCAATACATTTACTTGTTAATAAAGTAAACCATATGAAAAATAAATATTTTTTTTATTCACTAAAAGTGAATAAAATAAGCAAAAGATTTTTCTTAAAGTACTTTCGTAAAAACCGAAAAAATCAAATTATTTTGATTCAATTCTAGGTGGTTCACGGAAGAAAATTGCGAAGAAAATAATACCTAATGTACTAATTAATAAAAATGCGTATACTAAAGCTTCCATAAGTTTAAAAACTCGTTCGAGTTAAAGTTAAAAAATTGTTCGAGGTAGGGGTTTTATTTCTACATAAAACCCCGATCTCTAGATCAGAAAACCTTGCTCTAAATATTCTATTTTTTAGAATATTTAAAAACTAGATTGATTGACGACGTGTACTTGTATCACCAAGTTTTAAGAATGCACCAAACTCAACTTGTTCATCTAAATCTGGATCAATACCAGCAAATACGTCACGGAAAATCGTACGAGCACCGTGCCAAATGTGACCAAAGAAGAATAATAGAGCAAAACATAAGTGGCCAAAAGTAAACCAACCACGTGGACTACTACGGAATACACCATCAGATTGTAAAGTTGCACGGTCAAATTCAAAAATTTCACCTAATTGTGCACGACGAGCATATTTTTTAACAGTAACTGGATCAGTGAATGTTACACCATCAAGTTCACCACCATAGAATGTAACTGAAACACCTACTTGTTCAATACTGTAACGAGATTCTGAACGACGGAATGGAATATCTGCACGAACAATACCATCTTTATCTAATAGAACTACAGGGAATGTTTCAAAGAACGATGGCATACGACGAACAAATAATTCGTTACCGTTACGATCTTTAAATGAAGCGTGACCTAACCAACCAACAGCAATACCATCACCACTGTTCATTGCACCAGTACGGAAAAGACCACCTTTCGCTGGGTTGTTACCAATGTAATCATAGAAAGCTAATTTCTCTGGAACAGTAGACCAAGCATCAGCAATAGATTTACCTGAAGCTAAACTAGTTTCAATACGGTTTGTAATTTCTTGTTGGAAGAAACCTTGATCCCATTGATAACGAGTTGGACCATAAAGTTCAATTGGCGTTGCTGCTGAACCGTACCACATAGTACCTGATACTACGAAAGCTGCCCAGAAAACTGCTGCGATTGAACTTGATAATACAGTCTCAATGTTACCCATACGAAGACCGTTATATAAACGTTGTGGTGGACGAACACAAAGGTGGAATAAACCAGCAATGATACCTAAAATACCTGCGGCAATGTGGTGAGCTGGTACACCGCCTGGGTTATATGGATCAAAACCTTCCGGACCCCATGCTGGTGATACAGGTTGAACACTACCTGTTAAACCATAAGGATCTGATACCCAAATACCAGGGCCAAAAAGACCTGTTACGTGGAATGCACCAAAACCAAAACAAAGAAGGCCTGATAGGAATAAGTGAATACCAAAAATTTTAGGTAAGTCTAAAGCTGGGTTGCCAGTACGTGGGTCACGGAATAATTCTAAATCCCAGTATACCCAGTGCCAAATTGCAGCAGCAAATAATAGACCAGATAAAATAATGTGTGAAGCAGCTACACCTTCATAACTCCAGATGCCTGGGTTACTAGCGGTTTCACCACTAATTGTCCAACCACCCCATGATTGAGTAACACCTAAACGTGTCATGAATGGCAGAACAAACATCCCTTGACGCCACATAGGGTTTAATACAGGGTCAGATGGGTCAAAAACGGCTAATTCATAAAAAGCCATAGAACCAGCCCAACCAGAAACTAATGCTGTGTGCATTAAGTGAACCGCAATTAAACGGCCCGGGTCATTTAATACTACTGTGTGTACACGATACCAAGGTAAGCCCATAAATTAAGAACTTTCTTATTTTTCTTTACTTTCTTTCTTTTTCAGTTTATATTCCTATTATACCATAAAAATAAAAAGTGGCTTTTTCTATCGTTACTATTTTTTTAACTTTTTTTGTTTTGTATAAAAATAAAATCTTTTAGTTTTTTTAACTTTAAAAGAATCAGGACAAAACTAGCAATACTATTTAAATCAAAATTTTTTAGGAGTTTAGTATGCCAATTGGTGTTCCAAAAGTACCATATCGATTAGCTGGTGAACAATCTGCTCAATGGGTTGATTTATACAACCGTTTATATCGTGAACGTGTATTATTTTTATGTCAAGAATTAGACGATGAATTAGCAAACCAATTAATTGGGATCATGCTATATTTAAACGCTGAAGAACAAGGAAAAGGAATTTATATTTATATTAATTCTCCTGGTGGTTCAGTTACTTGTGGTATCGCGGTCTATGATACAATGAATTATGTAAAATGTGGTGTAAGCACAATTTGTGTTGGAACAGCAGCCTCGATGGCTTCCTTTATTTTAGCAGGTGGTGATCGTGGGAAACGTCTTGCTTTACCACATTCACGCATTATGATTCACCAACCAGAAGGGGGTAGTCAAGGGCAAGCTTCGGAAGTTTTAGCTGAATCAGAAGAGGTTATTCGTATTCGCCGTCAAATTGGTCAAATTTATTCGGAACGAACAGGACAACCTTTAAGTAAAATTTCTCGTGACTTAGATCGAGATCAGTTTTTATCTGCAAAACAAGCCAAAGAATATGGCTTAGTTGATCAAGTTGCGGTTGATACTAAATGGGGTTCGTAATTCATAAATTCTTAAAAAAAAGAAATAGCGAAAAAAGAATTGAGTTTTTCTTCTTTTTTCGTTATTATAAAACTTAAGCTCACACACTTGTTTTTAATAAATTAAAAAACTGTCAGGGTTGAAAAACAGCAGCAGGGTAATTTTTTTAGAAAGTATAGTCTTGTGTGAGCCTTTTCTTACAAAAAAAAACTAAATAAATTTTATTTTTCGAAACTCTTATTTCTTTTTTAGCAAAAAATCATTTTTAGAATACGAAAAAAAGTATTTTTCTTTCTTCTTATTAAAAAAACTCTAACCTTATTTTTGATTATGTATTAGGCGGCATCCAGATTCGAACTGGAGAATAGAGGATTTGCAATCCACGGCCTTACCACTTAGCTATACCGCCTTGGCTTTATTGTATCAAAAAAATAAAGGGAAAGCTAGTCAAAAAAGAGTTTTCACCAAAAAATTTTTTTAAAAAAACTTATTTTAGATTATGACAACAACTGTAGTTTCACAATTAAACTTCGCTCAAATTCCAGATTTGATTGCATTCCAAAGAAAAAGTTTCCAAACTTTTTTGAAAACAGGTTTAATTGAAGAATTTAATTCTCGTAATCCAATTTACAACGTAGATAAAACAATTAAATTTACTTTTTATCCTGAATATTATAAATTATATTCACCAGAAACCACATTAAATGAAAGTATCCGCCAAGGAAAAACCTATGCTTGTCGTCTTTACATTCCAGCAGAATTAACCGATTTAGAAAGTCAACAAAAACGTTTTCAATGGGTTTTTATTGGAAATATTCCTTTAATGACTAAACGTGGCCATTTTATTTTGAATGGAACACCACGTGTAATTATTAATCAATTAATTCGTAGTCCCGGTGTTTATTATCAAGAATCTTTAGATAAAAAACGTCGCCGTAATTGTTATGCTGATTTAATTTCGCAACGTGGTACCTGGTTACGCTTTGAACTTGACCGAAAAAATAGAGCTTGGGTCAAAATGAAAAAAACACCAAAAATCCCAGCAACAATTTTATTACAAGCACTTGGTTTAAGTTCAACAGAAATTTTGGCGAAAGTATCAGAACCAAGTTGGGTTTTACCATCTGCACAATTACCAGAATCGTTGAAAGAATTATCATTTTTCTATGAAAAATTTCATAGTGGAAATAATAATGCTATTAGTACAACACAAGATCGTGCTTTACTATTTTTAGCCCTGATTCTATATCCAAAAAAAGATATTTCTGAAATTTCTCCTGATCTCGCTAAAAAATTTTTATTCAGAAAATTTTTAAATCCAAGAACTTATAGTTTAGGAAAACTTGGACGTCAACGTTTAAATGCTAAATTTGGACAATTAGATGGAACCACAACGCAAACATTAACACCAGATGATATTTTAAATATCTTTAATGACCTATCAAAATTTGAAAAAGGGACAATTAAAGTTGATGACATTGATAATTTAAAAAATCGTCGTGTTCGTGCTTCTGGTGAGTTATTACAAAATCAGTTAGGTGTTGGTTTACTACGTTTAGAACGCGTTATTAAAGATCGTTTAAAACGTTCAACGTTTTTAACATTAGAAAGAACATCGCTTTATGCATTTGGAAAAAAACAAAAAGCTTATTCCTCAGAAGCAGGAGATTTACAAAAACTTCATATTTCAAGAAAAGCACTTTTTCAATGTTTAGATATCCGAAAACTAGTGAGTTCAAAACCCGTTAATACAGCTTTTCGAGAATTTTTTGGTTCAAGCCAATTGTCCCAATTTTTAGATCAAACAAATCCTTTAGCAGAGATTACTCATAAACGTCGTTTTACTTGTTTAGGTCCTGGTGGTGTTAATCGTGATACAGCAGGTATGGCAGTTCGTGGTATTCATCCTAGCCATTATGGTCGTATTTGTCCAATTGAGACACCAGAAGGACAAAATGCTGGTTTAGTTAATTCACCAACAATTTTTGCAACGTTGAGTAGTACAGGATTTTTAATTACCCCATTTTATCCTGTTCTGAAAGGACAAGTACAAAAAAATCCAGTCTTTATTTCTTCCGATAAAGAAGAGAAATATTTAGTTGCACCTCCTGATTTAAAGCAATCAACATTTTCATTTTTAGAATCTTCTTCGGTACCAATTCGATATAAAAATGATTTTTTACGTTCCAATTCCGAACAAGTAGAATTAGTAGGAATTTCTCCCTTACAAATGATTTCTTTAGCAACAGCTTTAGTTCCATTTTTAGAACATGATGATGCAAACCGTGCTTTAATGGGTTCAAACATGCAACGTCAGGCTGTTCCACTAGTACAACCACATCGTCCAATTGTTGGAACAGGATTAGAAACACGTGCAGTTATGGATTCTGGTGCGATTATTCAATCAAAAGTTAATGGTTATGTTTATTCAGTAACAAATAAACAAATTATAATTTTTGGTTCACCAACGACGAATGAGTTTAAAATGTATCTTTATCCATTAATGGGTTATCACCGTTCAAACCAAGATACTAGTTTATTTCATAAACCAATTGTTCAAGAAGGGCAGTGGGTTGAAATTGGTGATCTGTTAGCTGATTGTTCTGCAAGTATGAATGGTGATTTATCTTTAGGGAAAAACATTTGTGTTGCGTATATGCCATGGGAAGGTTATAACTTCGAAGATGCTATTTTGATTAATGAACGTTTAGTTCAAGAAGATTTGTATACATCCATTCACATTGAAAAATATAGTATTGAAACAAAAGAAACTAAACACGGACTTGAACAGATTACAGCAAATTTACCTGAATTAGCTGATTCTATCGGAAAAAATTTAGGAACAAATGGAATTATTAAAGAAGGAAGTTGGGTTCGTGAAGGCGATGTTTTAGTTGGTAAATCTACTCCAGTTAGCCGAAAATTATTATCACCCCATGAAAAGTTACTTTATGACGTAGTAGGGAAACAAGTACCAAAAATGTCAGATACATCTTTACGTGTACCAAAAGGGGTTCAAGGCCGTGTCTTAGGAATTGAAATTTTATATCCCTCAGATACAGTAAATAAAAATGAAAGTCAAATTTACAAAATTTCCAATCAAAATAAAACTGGTAATTCGAATTCATCACTAAGTCAAAAAGCTTTTAACACGACAAAATTAACTGGACACAAAAATTTAAATTTAGAAAAACAAATTACTGAGAAATTTAAAGTTTTTGAAGCTGGATTAAATTCTCGACTTTTTAATGAAGGAACTAATTCTCATTCACAAAATTTTGTTGATCCAAAAATTCAAGAAAATTTATCGTCAGATGGCTTAATGACAATTGCACAATTATTAGATCAGTCAACGTTAGTTGTTCAAAAAAACGGTCTTCATGAAAATTTTGTTTTTTCAAAGAAAAACTTTATTAATACTTTTAGTAAATTAGATACCTCAAATCCAAGCGAAGAAAATGAATTAAAAGATAATATCTTTGAAAAAACGAATTTCGATAATTCTCCATTCCAATATCGAAATCAGCAAAACTCTAGTTTTAATTCTGAAACTACTACAGCCCAACGCCCTTCGTTATTTCAATTAGGTTCTATCAATTCTTTTGTTAACACAAAGTCATTCGAAATTAATACTAAACTTCAAGAAACAAAAACAACTTTTAATTCAAATTTAAACGTTAAAACAAGTACAGAGATTCAAGGACCAGTGCAAATCAATATTTATTTAGCACAAAAACGAAAAATTCAGGTTGGTGATAAAATGGCTGGTCGTCATGGTAATAAAGGAATTGTTTCACAAATTTTACCACGTCAAGATATGCCTTATTTACCAGATGGTAGACCAGTCGATATCGTTTTAAATCCTTTAGGTGTACCTTCGCGAATGAATGTTGGGCAAGTATTTGAATGTTTATTAGGCTTAGCAGGTTTTTATTTAAATGAACAATACCGTATTTCAGCTTTTGATGAAATGTTTGGCTCTGAGACATCCCGCTCTTTAACTTACCAAAAACTTTATGAAGCTAGCCAAAAAACAAAACAGTCATGGTTATTTAATCCGAATCATCCTGGGAAAATGAAGATTTTTGATGGTCGAACAGGTGAAGCATTTGATCAACCAGTTATGATTGGTCAAGCATACATGTTAAAACTTGTTCACTTGGTAGATGATAAAATTCATGCTCGTTCTACAGGACCATATTCATTAGTAACACAACAACCCTTACGTGGTCGTTCAAAACATGGCGGTCAACGTTTAGGCGAAATGGAAGTTTGGGCAATTGAAGGTTTTGGTGCTGCTTATACACTTCAAGAATTATTAACAGTCAAATCTGATGATTTAAAAGGACGTCATCAAGTTGTTGATGTTATTTTAAATAGTGAAAGTATGGATTTTGCAACACCAGAATCCTTTAAAGTTCTTGTTCGTGAATTACAAGCTTTATGTTTAGATATTGGCTGTTATGGATTAACCATGAATGGTGAATTAGATGAGATTGATATGAAACAATTAGATCTCGCTATTTCTCGTTTTGAATATCCGCAATAATTTTTGTTTTTGAGTCGAGTTTACTCGACTCAAAAACAAAAAAAACTTTTATTGAATATAAGAAAATTGTCTATGGGAAAAAAGAAAAAATTTACCAAACTTTTATCAATTCAAATTGGTTTAGCATCCCCTAAAAAAATTAAAAACTGGGCAGAACGTGTTTTACCAAATGGAAAAAAAGTAGGTCAAGTTACAAATTCACAAACCGTTAATTATAAAACTCTTCGTCCTGAAAGAGATGGTTTATTTTGTGAACGAATTTTTGGACCTTTAAAAGATTATGAATGTTCATGTGGAAGAAAACCAATGAACGCTCAAGAGAAATATTGTCCAGATTGTGAAATTGAATATACAACTTCCAATGTGCGTCGTTATCGTTTAGGTTATATTAAACTCGTATCACCTGTTACACACATTTGGTATTTAAAAGGCATTCCCAGTTATCTTTCTTTATTTCTAAATATGAAAAGGAAAGAAATTGAAGCGATCGTTTATTGTACAGAAAACATTTCTGTAAGTTCTTTATCAACTGCACAAAAACATCTAATTGAATTTAATTCTAAATTTTCTGACCGTTTGACAGAAAATATTGAAACAAAGAGTATTTTTAATTCTTTTTCTGTAAAAAATCGTGCTTCAGGGTCTTCCACTCTTTATAGAAAATTTACTTGGGAATATCAAGATGATTGGAATATTTTTAAATTTTTTATTTCGGCTCCCGCTTATGCAGTCGATGAACCGATTCCATTTTATAATAATCAAGCAAAACAGTCAGTACATAATCTATATATTGATCGTGCTTTAACAGGTGCGGAGGCAATTAAAAATTTATTATCCTCAATCGATCTTTCGTTACTTGACCAACAACTTTCAAGCGAAATTTATGAAATGAGTGAAGAGATTGATGAATTAGATTTACAACGTTTTTTATATACTTGGGAAGAACGACGTTTAGGTTTTTTATTAAAAGCCCGTAAAAAGAAAATTCGTCGTCTAAAACTCGTTCGTCAGTTTCGACGTACTGAAACACGTCCTGAATGGATGATTCTTTCAGTTTTACCAGTTTTACCTCCAGATTTACGACCAATTTTACAAATGGATAATGATCAAGTAGCTGTTTCTGATTTAAATAAACTTTATCAAAAAGTTTTATTTCGTAATAACCGTATGGAACGTCACTTGGCTGAAAATTTTGCTTTTCCAAAAGCTGATGAATTACGTTATGCACAACGTTTATTACAAGAGTCAGTTGATTCATTAATTGAAAATGGGAAAGGTGGATCAATGCCAATTACTGCTGCTAATGATCGACCATTAAAATCTTTATCAGATTTATTAAAAGGAAAAAAAGGTCGTTTCCGACAAAATTTATTAGGAAAACGTGTTGATTATTCTGGTCGTTCCGTTATTGTTGTTGGACCATCTTTAAAACTACATCAATGTGGTTTACCACGTGAAATGGCTATCGAACTATTTCAACCTTTTTTAATTCGTTCTCTTCTCGCGACAAAAACGGTACGCACAATTTTGGGTGCAAAACATTTAATTCAGAAACGAAATCCAATTATTTGGTCTTCTTTATATCAAATTTTAAAGAATCACCCTGTTTTATTAAATCGTGCACCAACTTTACACCGTTTAGGTTTCCAAGCTTTTCAACCAAAACTTGTTCCGGGTCGAGCTATCTTATTACATCCTTTAGTATGTCCCGCATTTAATGCTGATTTTGACGGAGACCAGATGGCAGTACATGTTCCTTTATCTTATGAAGCACGTGCAGAGAGTTGGAAATTAATTTGGTCAAGAAATAACATTCTTTCTCCAGCAACAGGCGAACCGATTCTTTTACCAAGTCAAGATATGGTTTTAGGTTGTTATTATTTAACTACATTTGCATATAAGAAACAAAAAAGTAAACAATTTGCCTTAGCTAATACTGTAAAAACACCAATTATAGATACGAAAGTAAATGAACTTTCTATGATCTATCCAAATATGGAAAGTATTTTACAAAAATATAGAGCAGGTTTATTAAATCCACACGATTTTGTTTGGGTTAAAATGGATTCGTATTTTGAAAATGATACTAATGAAACTGGTCCATTAGAAATTCGTGTAAATAAAAACGGTAAATTAACTTATTTATTTACAAATTTCTTAGAAACTTATTCGACTAATAAAAAACGAACAAATTCGTGGATTCGCACAACAGTTGGTCGTATTTTATTTAATGAAGTAATTTCATTAAATTAATATACAATTAGGAAAAATTATTAATGAACAAACAATCCTTTACTTCTATTTATCTAAATCGTTGTTTTGATAAATCTACATTAAAAGGTTTAGTCCGTTGGTCATTAGTGACCAAAGGTGAAAATTTCACTATTTTATTGTTAGAAAAATTAAAAACTTTAGGTTATAGCTATGCAACAAAAGCAGGAATTTCACTTAGTTTAGATGATTTAATGATTCCAGCAACAAAAAAAGATTTCTTAAATCAAGCACAATCTTCAATTGAAAAAACAAAATTTCAATATGACCGTGGGAATTTAACAGTAGTTGAACGTTTTCAACATTTAATGGACACTTGGCATCTAACTAGTGAGCGTTTAAAAACGGAAGTTGTAAATAATTTTGTTACAACAAATACACTAAATCCAGTCTATATGATGGCTTTTTCTGGAGCTCGAGGTAATTTATCGCAAGTTCGACAATTGGTTGGTATGCGAGGATTAATGTCAGATCCACAAGGTCAAATTATTAATTTCCCAATTCAAAGTAATTTTCGTGAAGGTCTAACGGTTACAGAATATGTAATTTCATGTTATGGCGCACGAAAAGGATTAGTTGATACTGCACTAAGAACAGCTAATTCTGGATATTTAACCCGCCGATTAGTCGATGTTGCCCAACATGTTATTGTTTCACAAATTGATTGTGAAACAAAAGAAGGTTTAGCTTTAACCGACATGATTGAAGCGAATAAAACAATTCTAACTCTTGAACAACGTTTAATTGGTCGTGTTTTAAGTGAAGATTATTTACCTATTTCTACAAAAAATACTGAAATTACTCCTCTTTTAGCAGAAAAACTAGGTAAAAATTTTAATTCAGTAAATGTCCGCTCACCATTAACATGTGAAGCAAAGCAAGGCGTTTGTCAATTATGCTATGGGTGGAGTTTAGCAAATGGGCGAACAGTAGCTTTAGGTGAAGCAGTAGGTGTAATTGCAGCACAATCCATTGGTGAACCTGGTACACAATTAACTATGCGTACATTCCACACTGGTGGAGTATTCTCAGGTGAGTCCATGGAACAAATTTTTGCTTCAACAGCTGGAAAACTAGTATATGAGTCAACAATTCCGGGTGTTTTAATCCGTACTTCTCATGGTAAAATCGCTTTTTTAACTCGTGAAAGTGGTACTGGTTATATTAGTACAAAAGAAAAAAATAACAAAGTCTATATCTCTTTTCCACCATTCTCTATTTTATTCCTACGTAATGGTGAAAATGTTGAAAAAGGAAGTTTAGTAGCTGAATTTAGTTCAATTTCAAAACAAGCAAACGAGCGTATTCAAGCAAAACAAATTTTAACCTCTGATTTAGAAGGACAAGTTTGGTTTGAAAAAGTAGTTTTAGGTATTAAAAATAATCGTGAAGGGAAGTTGACAAAACTAGCCCATAATTATGGTTCTTTATGGATTTTAGCAGGTAAAGTAATTCCTGTTACGTTTGGAGGAACCTTAGGTATTTTAACTGGTGATAAATTAACAAAAAATGCTTCTCTCAATGAATCCATTTTGACTGTTCCCGAAAATGGCTATCTTTTCCAAAATTCAAAAACTCGAAAATCATTAGTTAATAAACTGGGGTGTTTTTTAATTCGCAATACTCGTTTTAATAATGGTTCTTATTGGTTTAGAAAAGAACAAAATTTCCTTCGTTTACATGATTGTTTGGAAAGTAATAATAATTTTGTTGTTGACAGTTCTCATTCATCTCCTTTTTCTTGGTATCCATTTTTAGAGAAAAACATTTATAACTCTGTAAATATTAGTTCTTTTGTTTCAAATTTATTAGTACCTAGCAAGAAAAATACTTTTATTGAAGATATTTCCTCAGTTGAATTATCAACATCAAGAGATTTAACACACAAACGAGAAGACGATTTTCTTAACAAATTAAAGCAAAATCTTCTATTTGAAAAATTTAATGAATATGGCTTTGTAATCCCAAGTGTGGATACTAGTTTCTCAATGAGTGAAAAATTTGAAAAACCATTTTTCAAAAAAAATGAAGTGATTGATATTTACTTTAATAAACAAGGTCAAGCAAAAGAACTATTTTCTGTAAAAACGGGCTTTGTGCAAAGATGGAAGACAGTAGATACGACCAATGCTAGCGAAGCGACTGATGTTTCAAATTCTTTTGAACAAACAACAAAGGCTACTTATTTGCGTTTAACAGCAGGTTGGATTTATTGCCCAAATAAATCTTATTTTAGTTTATCCTCAGTACAAAATGGTTTTATTTTAGAGAAAAATACTTATTTTGCTTTTAGTAAATCTTTACAAAAAAATTTATTTTTAAAATCTTCGAATTCAAGTAATTTATCGTATCTTGATATTTCTTTCAATCAAACTAAAGGAATTAATCACAGAACTATTACTATTCAAAATAGTGATTCCTTTACTGAAGAAAAAGTTGGAAAATTTGTAAATAAGAGTCCTAACTATTCGTCATTAAAAGTAAAAAATTGGAAACAAAAAGAAATCATTTGGGCTGGAGGAGATCCGAATTTTTCAGCATTAGAATCTTGGTTGTGGAAAAAAGTAAAAGTTTCTAAAAATTCTTCTTCGGGAATTATTTTTAATAAAACCGTTTCTAACACAAAAAAAGTTGTTGAAGAAAAAAGTCGACGTGTATTTTTCGAAAAACCCATTCATATTACTGATATTCGAAAAAAACGTTCCAATTATCAAAAATCTATTCTTTTAAATAAATATTCAAAAAACACTTCCGAAACTCTAAATATCGGGTCGCTACAAACTTTTTTTGAAAAAAATCATTTTTCAAAAATTAAGAGTACTGCTAATTTTTTTGTAAATACACAAAACACAAAAACATTTATTATTGAAGATTTAAAGCAAACAAAATTAAAATTAAATTTACTTCATCCAAATAACCTAAATCGAAGTTCTTCAGCAAATCAATCTTTAGTTTTGCTAAATTGGGAAATTCCAAATAAAAATAATTTTAATTCACCAATTTTAAAACGTTATTCTGTTACAGAAAATACAGATGCAGGATTAATGACAAATATTTTCTTTGGAAAAGAATTACAATTTTCTGAAAAAAATCAAAAGATGTTAGTAAAAGGAAAAACACCAAGTTCGTTGATTTTAAATAAAAATCAACCACTCACAAAAACACGTCAAACTATTCAAAATGATGGTGAAATTATTTGGTTAACGAAGCCGAGTCACGATAATAAAGAAAATTCGAATAAAAATTTAGCGGTTAAACCAACGTTTAAAGAACAAACAAATGTCGAAGAAATGAATAATCAAAAATTATTAATTTTACATCGTGAACATTTACGTCAATTTAATTTATCTGATGAAACTAAATTAATTAATTCTTTAACTTTAGGAAAAATTGTTCGAATTGGTGATGTAGTAGCAAAAGCTCAAACAATGACTCCTAAGTCTGCTTTTATTGGTTTTCCATTATCCGGACAAATTTTTCATATTGGTTTAAATAAACTTAATTATTCGAATCAAAACACTGATTTAACAATCACATTACGTGAAGCAAATTCTGTTCTTTTTTCTTCGCAAGGCGTTTTTAGCATTGATCAATATGATCTTGTAACACGTGGTACATCCTTATTAACTTTATTTTATCAACGACTAAAAACTGGCGATATTGTCCAAGGTATTCCAAAAATTGAAGAATTTTTTGAAGCTCGTCAAACAAAACAAGGTGAGTATTTAGCGGATAATTTGCACGAACAATTACAAACTTTATTTTTTAAATACCAACGCTCATATCCATTAGCAATTGCAGTTCGAAAAAGTTTCCAAGATCTACAAAATGTAATCGTAAAAGGCGTTCAAGGGGTTTACCAATCACAAGGTGTTACAATTTCTGATAAACATTTGGAAATTATTGTTCGACAAATGACTTCAATTGTTCGTGTTATTAATGGTGGGAGTTTGGGTCTCTTACCTGGTGAATTAGTTCATTTAGATTCAATTGAACTGTTTAATCGTGGTATTCAAGGACAAACAGCAGAATATGAACCAATTATTTTGGGGATTACAAAAGCATCATTAGAAACAAAAAGTTTTATTTCAGCAGCTAGTTTCCAAGAGACAACTCGTATTTTAACAAGAGCAGCAGTTGCTAAAAAAATTGATTTTCTTCGTGGTTTAAAAGAAAGCGTTATTTTAGGACATTTAATTCCTGCTGGGACTGGTTTTTTTCATAATCCATTAGAACGTCGTTAGAAGAAAATTTCTTGGACCTGCCTAAATTCTTATTTAGCAAAGAAATAACAAGGATAGATACCGTATAACTTTAAAATATAAAAGGATTTTTTATGACATTATCAATTCAAGAGATGGTTAAAGCGGGCATGCACTTTGGTCACCAATCAAAGCGTTGGAATCCACGTATGGCTCCGTATATTTATGCAGAACGTAATGGTATTCATATCATTGATTTAATTCAAACATATAAACAATTAAATGAAATTTCAAAATTTTTAACGGAAGAAGCATCTAAAGGTAAAAAATTCCTTTTTGTTGGAACAAAACCTCAAGCCGATCGTTTAATTGCGAAAGCAGCAACTGACTGTAATTCATTTTATGTTAATTACCGTTGGTTAGGTGGAATGTTAACGAATTGGAAGACAATTCGTAGTTCTATTAATCAACTTAATGATCTTGAAGAGCGTGAAGCAAAGGGCCAATTAGCAGCTTTACCGAAAAAAGAAGCTGCACTTCTTCGAGCACAAAAAGAACGTTTAGAACGTACTTTAGGTGGAGTAAAAACAATGACTGGTTTACCAGATATTGTTATTATTATTGGTCAACAAGAAGAATTAAATGCTGTTCGCGAATGTCAAAAATTAGGCTTACGTAGTATTACTGTATTAGATACTGATTGCGATCCACATATGGCCGATCTATTTATTACAGCAAATGATGATTCTGTTGCATCAATTTATTTAGTTTTAAATGAAATGTTACAAGCAATCAAAATTGGTCAGGAACAAGTTAACGAAGTTAATCAAAAAAATTAGGAAACAATTCGTTAGTATTTAAAAAGATAGCCAAAGTACTTTTTTCTAAAAACGTTCTTTTTTAAACAAAAAATAAATTATTTTATTTAATAAATTGCGTTGTTTAAAAACGAGTGGTATCCTACCTAAAAGGCTGATCTTTCTTCTTTTTATTTTTTAATAATTGATTTCTTGGAAGTTATTTTTCATTTCCAATAATTGATTATAAAAAAAGAAAGTCTTTGCATTTGTTAGTTCTTTTCCTGTCTAGCGAAAAAATTAACAAAAGTATTCTTTTTGTCTGCTAGCAAATATTAATTCTTGAAATAAGAATTAGTATTTTCTTTTAACAAAGAAGAAGCTATTTTTATTTAAAAATATTTTTTTATTATGACTTTAGAAAATACTGTCTTTGATCTTGCTGAAGTTTCTGTAGGTCAACACTTTATGTGGAACATCGGTGGTTATGAAGTACACGGTCAAGTTTTAATGACAACTTGGTTTGTTCTTGGTTTAATCGCTGTTATTTCATTCTTAGGAAACTCAAATTTAAAAGATACACCAGATGGTGTTCAAAACTTAACTGAATACGTTACTGAATTTGTACGTGATTTAGCTAAAACACAAATTGGTGAACATGATTACTTAAAATGGGTTCCCTTCTTAGGTACAATTTTCTTATTTGTTTTTGTTTCAAACTGGTCAGGGGCTTTAATTCCATGGCGTTTAATTGAAATTCCAAGTGGTGAATTAGCAGCACCAACAAACGATATTAATACAACTGTTGCGTTAGCGTTACTAACATCAGTTGCATATTTCTATGCTGGTTTATCAAAGAAAGGTTTAGGCTATTTTAAACGTTATGTTTCACCTGCAGCTTTCTTATTACCAATTAACGTATTAGAAGATTTTACTAAACCATTATCTTTAAGTTTCCGTTTATTTGGTAACATTCTAGCTGATGAACTTGTAGTAGGTGTACTTGTTGCTTTAGTACCATTAGTAATTCCTATTCCTATTATGTTATTAGGTTTATTTACTAGTGCAATTCAAGCGTTAGTATTTGCTACATTAGCAGGAGCTTATATTGGTGAAGCTGTAGAAGAGCATCACTAACCTTTTTCTTTTTTTAGGGTGTTGATTAAACACCCTAAAAAAGAAAATAACATGATAAAACCCTATAAAATTTAATGAAAAAAATAAAATTTACCAAAAATTGGTAAAAAGAATTTTGATTGAAGTAAAAGTTGTTAGATTTATAAAAGTTTTTTTTTTAACAAAGGAAAAAAAAGTATTTCAAAAAAATCAAATATTTACAAAAAAATAAAAAACGTCTACTCTAAAGCTAAGCCAAGTAAAAAAAGTTTTTATATACTTTATAAGCTGGTTGCTTGCTCAGCATTTCTGAGCCAAGAAGAATTCTTTAATTAGTTATAAATATTAGAGAATGTTGGATTTTAATCCTAAAATAAAAAACAATTAATCTTTTTTGGAGGAAAAATTATGAACCCACTTATCGCTGCTGCATCTGTTGTTGCTGCTGGTTTAGCTGTAGGTCTAGCTGCTATTGGTCCTGGTATGGGTCAAGGTACTGCTGCAGGTTATGCTGTTGAAGGTATTGCTCGTCAACCAGAAGCTGAAGGTAAAATTCGTGGTGCTCTTTTATTAAGTTTCGCATTCATGGAATCACTTACAATTTATGGTCTAGTTGTAGCTTTAGCTCTACTATTCGCTAACCCATTCGCAGGTTAATTTTTTCCCTGGGTCTTTTTTTTGTTATAAACAAATAAAACCAATGCTTAGTTGCTTCTTCGCTTTATTGAAAAGCAACTAAGTGAAAAAACGGATATAATTTTTTATCCGAAAAAAATACTAAGAAGGATTTTTCCATCTCTTTGTTGCTTTCTATGAGTATCACTATTTTAGCAGAACTTCCATTTGGACATGGATGGGGTATCAACACAAACATTCTAGAAACAAACATTATTAACCTATCTGTTGTTATTGGTGTAGTAGTTTCATTTGGTGGTGATGCACTTCGTTCTTTACTTGAAAATCGAAAACAATCGATTTTAAATAGTATTAAAGAAGCAGACGATAGAGCGAATGAAGCAAAAGCTCGTTATGAGCAAGCTAAACTCGCTTTTGACTCTGCAAAAACAAAAGCGGAAGAAATTCAAAAACAAAGTGTTGTGGCAGCAGAAAACGAAAGAACTCAAATCTTAAAACAGTTAGAAGAAGATAAAGATCGTCTTCAACAAGTTAAGAAAGATACTGTTCGTTTCCAAGAACAACGTGCTGTTCAACAAATTTCTGAAAAAGTTGTATCTCTTGCGTTATCGCAAGTACGTGAACGTTTACAAAAACGTTTAGACAACAATTTCCATACTTCCGTAAATAATTTCCATATCGTATTATTTACTAATTATAAGGCTTAAATAAAAAATGGTTAAGATTAGACCTGACGAAATTAGTAGTATTATTCGCCAACAAATTGAACAATATAACCAAGAGGTTAAAGTTGTTAATGTTGGTACAGTATTCCAAGTAGGTGACGGTATTGCACGTATCTATGGTTTAGAAAAAGTAATGGCTGGTGAACTTCTTGAGTTTGAAGATGGTACAGTTGGTATTGCTTTAAACCTAGAATCTAAAAACGTAGGTGCAGTATTAATGGGTGAAGGTCGCGGTATTAAAGAAGGTGGCTCTGTATCTGCAACAGGTCGAATTGCACAAATTCCAGTAGGCGAAGCTTTCTTAGGCCGTGTAGTAAACTCTTTAGCACAACCAATTGATGGTAAAGGCGATATCCCTTCAAACGAAAGTCGTTTAATTGAATCATCTGCTCCAGGTATTGTAGCACGTCGTTCAGTACATGAACCACTTCAAACTGGTTTAGTATCTGTAGATTCAATGATTCCTATTGGTCGTGGTCAACGTGAACTTATTATTGGTGACCGTCAAACTGGTAAGACAGCAATTGCGGTTGATACTATCTTAAACCAAAAAGGTAATGGTGTAATTTGTGTATACGTAGCAATTGGTCAAAAAGCTTCTTCAATTGCACAAGTAG
>Ga0255764_10000106_pt1:0-2500 | contig 70428 bp, 60 predicted proteins | sample 071ome_30_FD_179964 | JGI IMG/M metagenome (GOLD analysis project Ga0255764, IMG submission 179964) | Coastal salt marsh microbial communities from the Groves Creek Marsh, Skidaway Island, Georgia - 071406AT metaG (version 2) | ecosystem: Environmental > Aquatic > Marine > Intertidal... | reverse complement strand
GCAACTAAAAATGAGGGTTGCGCTCGTTGCGGGACTTAACCCAACATCTCACGACACGAGCTGACGACAGCCATGCACCACCTGTGTCCTACATCGTCTTTCAACGAATCCGATTCAGAGAATCGTGGCATGTCAAGCCCTGGTAAGGTTCTTCGCGTTGCATCGAATTAAACCACATGCTCCACCGCTTGTGCGGGCCCCCGTCAATTCCTTTGAGTTTCACTCTTGCGAGCGTACTCCCCAGGCGGGATACTTCACGCGTTAGCTACAGCACTCGATTAACAAAATTAACCAAACACTTAGTATCCATCGTTTACGGCTAGGACTACTGGGGTATCTAATCCCATTCGCTCCCCTAGCTTTCGTCTCTCAGTGTCAGTAACGGCCCAGCAGAGTGCTTTCGCCATTGGTGTTCTTCCCGATCTCTACGCATTTCACCGCTACACCGGGAATTCCCTCTGCCTCTACCGTACTCAAGACTTTTAGTTTCTACTGCCTGTCCAGGGTTAAGCCCTGGGATTTAACAGCAGACTTAATAGTCCACCTACAGACGCTTTACGCCCAATCAATCCGGATAACGCTTGCATCCTCTGTATTACCGCGGCTGCTGGCACAGAGTTAGCCGATGCTTATTCCTTAGATACCGTCATTTATTCTTCTCTAAGAAAAGGAGTTTACAACCCACGGGCCGTCATCCTCCACGCGGTGTCGCTCCGTCAGGCTTTCGCCCATTGCGGAAAATTCCTCACTGCTGCCTCCCGTAGGAGTCTGGACCGTGTCTCAGTTCCAGCGTGGCTGATCATCCTCTCAGACCAGCTACTGATCGTCGCCTTGGTGAGCAATTACCTCTCCAACTAGCTAATCAGACGCAAGCCCGTCCTTAGGTGGTTTTCACCTTTCACTCCGCAGCATATGGGGTATTAGCAATCGTTTCCAATTGTTGTCCCCCGCCTAAGGGTTGGTTCTTACGCGTTCCTCACTCGTCCGCCGCTAACTTTTCTGATAGCAAGCTATCATCGAGTCCGCTCGACTTGCATGTGTTAGGCGCACCGCCAGCGTTCATCCTGAGCCAGGATCAAACTCTCCGTGTAATTATTTTATTTTTTTGTATGAACATCCTTGTTTCTGATAAGGTTTTTATCATCACTCATAAGAATATCGGATGAAGTCATTGGTGTCAACCCAGTCCGCCTCTCTGGATTGTTATTAAAGTTAGAAAACAAATGACTAGAATGAATACTAGAACACGAATTAGCTATAGAAAGATAAAAAAAGAGAGTTAACGATAAGCTTTGCTTCCGTTTCCGCGGTGATTTAGAATAAATAGATAAATATACAACGAGGTTAACGAATTAAAAATTTTTAAAACAAATTAACTTTTAATAGGTTAATTTTGAGGTTTAGAAATTTTTGTGACCAATAAATCGAATAAAAAGGAGTTATTTTCATGGAAGTTAATATTTTAGGTCTAATTGCAACAGCTCTTTTCATTATTATTCCAACTTCTTTTCTTTTAATTCTTTACGTTAAAACTGCAAGTGCAAGTCAAGACTAAGAAAAGAAAACATTTTCAATTTGATTAGTTATTATTTTTTGCATTTAAATAATAACTAATCAAACATAAAAAAAAACAAAGAATTTTTCTTTTTACAAAAAAAGAAAAAAGAGCCTAGTAAAGGGATTGACGAAAAAAGGGATTAATGTTTCAATTACTTGTATGCGGGTGTAGCTCAGTGGTAGAGCGCAACCTTGCCAAGGTTGATGTCGCGCGTTCGAATCGCGTCACCCGCTTCCCACAAGTTGAGACAAAACTCAATCTTGTGTCCTAACCAGGGCCTGCTTAGCTCAGTTGGTTAGAGCATTCGTTTCATACGCGAAATGTCACTAGTTCGAATCTAGTAGCAGGCATGGGATAAGATTGATTTTTGAAACTTTAAAAGTTTGGGAGAATCTTTTGGATTTAAAGAGAGGAGATATAGTTCAATTGGTTAGAGCACTGCCCTGTCACGGCAGAAGTTGCGGGTTCGAGTCCCGTTATCTCCGTTTACCCTTAAAGGGTTTTGGATGAGTGTCCGAGTTGGTCTATGGTATCGGTTTTGAAAACCGACGTCGTGAAAGCGACCGGGGGTTCGAATCCCTCCTCATCCGTGTTTAAGAAATTATTTCATATCTAATTCGAATTCGAGTTTTTTTTGCTAAAGGGAAAAAAGAATAAATGAGGATCAAACCAAAAACTCTTTCTTTTCTGCTAGAAAAAATAAATCTTTATAGATTCGTAGAAAGACTTGCTAAGTTTACGCAAAGTTGTTAGACTGAAGGTAGTTTAAACTTTTATTTATAATAAAAGAAATCAGAGTCAAATAATCCTTGAAAGCTTTCCTGGTGGAATTGGTAGACACGCTGGTTTTAGGAACCAGTGCTTACGCGTGAGGGTTCGAGTCCCTCGGAAAGCAAAGAAATAAAAAAAGAAGAAATCAACTTGTTTTAGTGCTATATTTAT
>Ga0255764_10000099_pt1 | contig 72992 bp, 60 predicted proteins | sample 071ome_30_FD_179964 | JGI IMG/M metagenome (GOLD analysis project Ga0255764, IMG submission 179964) | Coastal salt marsh microbial communities from the Groves Creek Marsh, Skidaway Island, Georgia - 071406AT metaG (version 2) | ecosystem: Environmental > Aquatic > Marine > Intertidal zone >... | reverse complement strand
TGAATGAATGGATGGATGGATGGATCGAACTATCGAACGAACTCGCGCCTCACTCGACGACGACGACTTACGACGACGACTTGCGACGTTCGGTATCGTCGGTGACGTCGGTGACGACGAGCGAGTCGGTGAAGCGCGACGACGACGACTTTAGAGGAGGACTTTAGAGGAGGACGACTTTGGACGTTCGGTATCGTCGGTGACGACGAGCGAGTCGGTGAAACGCGATGACGACGACGACGACGACGACGACGACGACGATGGAGTCGAACGCGGAGGCGCTGTTTAAGAATCGCACGCTGGAAGAGATCCGAGAAGTGGAGCGACGGACGCGAAGGGAAGCGCGGGAGAAGAGCGAGACGCTGCGAAACGTGGTGGGGGAATCGTACAAGGATGCGATGGCGACGGTGGAGGCGATGGAGAGGATACGGGAGGCGGAGAGGGTGGTGGAGAGATTGGCGAGGGAGGCGCGGGCGGAGATGGAGGCGCGGGAGACGCGAGCGAAGGCAAAGTCCTCCGCGACGACGACGACGAAGATGACGACGGGAAAACGCGACGACGGCGTGATGATGGGGATCGATCGAGGGAGTCGAGTGAAGTTTTTATTGGATGCGCCCGAGGTTATTTGGGGGAAATTGGAGGATTGCGAGTACCGCGGCGCGATGAGACGGTTGTTGGCGTCGACGGAGACGTTGACGGCGATGACGACGAAGAAGAAGGAAACGGAGGAGTTGTACTCTGTGTTCCCGGTGGTGCGGCAACAGGCTGTGGTGTTAAGTAGTTTCAAGGCGCACATCTCTAAGCGCGCGCGGTCGGGGCTCGAACGCCCGGGATTGCGCGCCGAGGAGGCGACGAGCGCGTTGAGCGCGCTCGTCGTCGTGGAAAATTTATCGGCGGCTCGAGCGCTGGAATTACTCTTGCAAACGCGTCAAGCCTGGGTTCGGGCGTGTCTTCGCGATATTTCGAGCTCGTCCACGACGCCGGAGATGTTGAACAAACGCCTGAGCGCGCTAATGTCAGACGTCAAGCACGTCTTGAAGCTGAGCTTTGAAATTTTCGCCGGGTCCGAGGCGACGCTCTTCGCCGACGTGGAATCCACGCTGAGCGCGGATGATTTGTTTCCGGGCGTTTTTGAACCCCAGGGCGAGTGGGAACGGTTTCAAGCTTCCGCGAAGGAGCGCCGATCAAAGCTCGAGAGTCTGAGCGAAGACGCTGTGCGAGAAGCTTGTACCGCTTGGTTAAATCGTCTCGCCGACGACATTTCGCGGCGAGGCGTGGCTGTGTTTGGTAAGATTTCTTCGTGCGAAGAACTTGTCGAGCTCGAGGTTGCGCTGTCGAGCGATGACAAGGCGTGGGAAGACACGTGCAAGGCGCTGTTCAAGCACAAGCTCAGTCTCTGGTCCATCCTCTTCGCGTACCCGTGGCTTCAGCAAGGTTTCGCCCTCTTTAAAAAGTCGTTGTCGTTCGCGCACATCAAGCCGCAAGTCGATGGTGCCGTGGCAGAGGCGATGAGAAAGGCGGACGCGAACGCGCGAGGCGACTTATCCGTCTGGTCGGGTACGTCCAAGGATGCAAAGCTTGCGATTCCAGAGGATGTAAAGCACGCTCGGGCTGTGGCTCAATCTTTGAACGCCACGATGCTCGCGGTGCGCAAGGATGCGTTGATGCTTCAAGGTGTCCAACTAGGTGGTGTCGTTGAAGCCGAGGGTAGACTAGCTAGCTTAGCAGAGCATATTCAGACGTGCGCTCACAAAGGTTTGATCGAGCTCGCGCATTACTTGCTCAACAAACTCAAAACGAGTTCGGAAGTTTCCTGCGCGCTCATGGTTGGACATCTCGCGCAAGCCATCGTGGATGTCGCCAAGGAGACAAACATCCTGTTGAAGCCTGTGGACACGTGGACAAAGTACAACGAATCAGCGGAATTGATTGTCAAGCCAGTGAGAACGCTGAGAGGGATGAACCAACCAAATGAGCCGGTGAATCCAAAAATTGAAGGCGTCAAGAAGGAGTTTGAGACGGTGATGAATGTCGGTTACCGGGCGTGGGTGACAAAGTGTACCGACGATTTGCTCGGTGGATTTAGAGATTCCATCATGCGCGACCCCGCGCTCGTATCCGAGGCGGTACCGATCCACTGGGAAGAGGTTTCTGGCGGAAGCAGCGAGGGATTGAGCCTTCGACTTCCGACCAACGCGTCGTCGTACGTGGTGACTGCCTTGCACGGAGCTCTGCAGGAGGCGCAGCGCATCGGTGGACACTTGCTTTCCAAGTCAATCACGCGCATGCTCGCCTTTTCGATCGCGCAAACAATCATCCAAGCTTACTCTGACGTGATTGGCCGAGTTCGTTTCTCCGAAAAGGGGACTCTGCAGGTGCTTTTTGACATCAAGTTTGCCGCGGATATCCTCGCCGAATCGTCGTCGACGGATGTTGCTAATCTGCAAAAGCAACTCGTGAGCGCGCTCGATCCGATCGACTGGGCGACGTACGAACCTTTTCTCTGGGAGAACGAACGTCGCGCCTACCGCCGGTGCGCAGTGTTGCTCGGTGGGTTCGTGCAATTGGAGAACCTGTACCAAGATACGTCCATCAAGCCTGCGGGCGGCGCAAGCTCGGCGACGGCAAGCTCCAAGCCCATCGCTCGTTTCACATACCTTCCAGTCAGCCTCCCGACGCTTCGTGGCGGCTTGAATGCTGACGGTACCAAGAGTAAGATTGACTGGGGTGAGATTGAGCCCGATACGCTGGAAGATGAAGAACGAGAAGGCCTCCTTTCATCCTTCATGCAGAGCTCGAGAATCGGTCTCGGCAATATTCTTCGCGAGTTTGCTTAAACAACAACTTAGGACACATGTCAATAATTAGTATACTTATACAATGCACAACAGCTTCAATTCGCTTCTACGTAAACAATATCAATGGATTTGAATTCTTTTTCAGCCGCCTCGAGCTCCTCAGCGTCCGGCATCTCCGCGTCACGGTAGGTTTCCGGATTGGCACGTTTGTTGAGCCCGGTGGCTTTGTACATGCGCGCACGCCATCCAGCGTGCGGCGCGACGCCAGCCAACTTGGCCATGCGATCGTTGTATTCAAATTGCGCGTCACCGAGACAGTGTGCATGACGTCGAGGCAGCGGACCGTTTGGCTCCAACTGGGACTCGAGCGCCGCCGCGCCGCGAAGCGCCTCGTCCGCGCTCGGCATCGGCACGGCGCCGGAAAGCATTCGCGCAATCCATCGCGCTTGCAACTCAAACATCGGGAAAGGAACCACCTTCCACGGCAATCCGATGAAGGACATCGACAGGGCGTTCGCCGCGATGCAGTGCTCGTACAGAGGAGCGACGCAGTTATCCTCAACGCGAACCACACCGTCTGGAAGAAAGGGAAATGCGTACTTGTATCCCGTGCAGTACATGCACACATCGCACTCGGGCGCGATAGAGCCGTCTTCGAATTCAATCGACCCATCTCGGTTAAATTGAGCGACGTTAGGTTTTCGGAAAATGTTCCCACGCGCACCGATGCCCTCCGTCGCGTGCGCCCACGCCGGATTTTGCCATGTTCGTGCCGAGAGGTAAACTTTATCCGCAACCAATCCAATCTCTCTGCTCAAGTCTTCCCCACTCGCCATGGCGCCGATGAGCAAAACCTTCTTGCCCGCAAACTCATCCGGTACGCGATAATTGTGACTGTGCACGCGCTTTCCCGGCCACTCGAGCGCGCCTTTAAACTCTGGCACGCGCGGCTCAGAGTAGTGACCATTAGCCACGACGACGGCGTCGAACATCTCCGTCTTCGTATCCACGACATCACGGCATCTCGAAGACGCCGTCGTCACCGACCACTGACTCGACCACCTCTCTTCCTCGAGTGCGTTTTCCCTCACCACGCGCTCGACGCGCACCACTCGCCTATCGTACTCGACGTCTCGAGTCAACCCGAACGTCTGCGCGTACCGCTTCAAGTAACTCTGCACCTCCCGGTGTCCACAAAACCTTCGCGCATCCCCGGCGTGCGCGCGCATCGAGAATGGAAACTCCTCAAACCCCATCACCTCCCTCGGCAGATTGGTCCGAAGCGACGCGTACATGGATCCGTGCACTCGCGCTCGGTCCTCGCGTTCGCCCGCGACGTCGTCCAGCTCCACGCTTTCCGAGTACCTCCACGTCCCGCCTTCTTCACTCGCGAGTTCATACGCGACGACATCGTGCGATTCCAATCGTAACGCCCGTATCGCCGCTAATCCCGCCGCCCCCGCTCCGACGACACACACTCTCGCGCGGCGGCGACAGCCTTTCTCTTCCTCCTTTGACATCTTTTCTCCAGTCATTGGCGTCGTCATCGCACCGTCGTCATCGCCCACCCTTTTCGCGCGAACGACCGTCGTCATCCTCACCGTCGTCGTCTCTCGACGTCGTCGCGCGTGCCGTCCGACGACGATGATCGTCGGCAGGTTCACGACACGGCTCGTTCGCATGCGAGCACCTCAACACGCTGCACAGAGTGACGCACGACGACGTCAAAAAATGCAAACACTCAAACGACATCCATCCACGACGACGACGACGACGACGATGACGTTCAATAAACCACGACGACGAAGTGTGCACGCGATGCGTCGTCGCTCGGGAACCGTCGATGACTCGCAGTGGTTCACCGACGACGACGAACGAGGTGTCATCTTGTACGATGGCGTCTGCAACCTCTGCAACTCGGCAGTCAACTTTGCGATTGAATACGACGCCGACGTCACCGGTCGTGGGTCGCTTCGATTCGCGGCGTTACAGAGCGACGCTGGACGTGCAATGTTGGTGCGCGCCGGGAGGGATGCGGACGATATCTCATCCATCGTCTTCGTGGAGAGAGGAGGGGTGGCGAGGGTGAAGAGCGACGCGATTTTAGCCATCGCAAAGCGCTTGCGAGCGCCGTTTCCGCAATTAAGCGCGTTGGGACGCGTCTTCGTCCCGAGGATGTTGGGCGATGCGGTGTATGATTTAGTGGCGAATAATCGGTACGCGGTTTTAGGAAAACGGGACGTGTGCAGGTTGGGTGATGAAACGCATGACGATCGGTTTCTGTCGTGAGTAAAAAATGTCTTCTAGTCTTGTCTACTTTAGTCGTTTATTGTTGTTGTATCTAAGTACGTAAAGCGCGTTTGGTGTCATCAACGCCTCCCGCGACCGCCTCTACCTCCTTTTGTGCCCGCTCTCGGGGCGTAGTTGCCGCCTTTTCCTGATCGGAAATCCTTATCAAAGGAGGACGGCTTGTACCCAGACATATCGTTGGCGCTGAACTTGTCGTTGCGCTTGGCCACCTGCAAAGAAGGAAAAATCAGAGAGTCAGTGGCACGTCGTCTTTGATGGGGAAAGAAAGAAAAAAAAACAAAAAGAAATGAGAATGAAAGTGCTGAATGGCAGGTCCATGGTCTGTCCCGTGACGTAATTGCAACGACGTTGCGCCCGTCTAGGCAATGGAATATGGTCCTTCCCGTCGGGAGGCGTCCTCGTGAGAGGAGCCTACGACCGACAGATTTATTTAAGGTGTTTACGCAGAGATATACGCCGTAGATGCTTAGCGCCTCATCGCGTTGGATACTCGGGATGCGGGCAGCACCCCGAGCCCCACCTAGGAAGAAACAAAGAAAGAAACAAGAAGGAGAAGAGGATAAAATGCTCGCTCGATCAAACAAGCGAACCAACGCACCTTTTTACGACCGCCAAATCCAAATTTAGCATCCCTCGCCGCGCGTTTACTCCCGCGTCTACCGTCATCCGCCCCATCGAACGGCGCCTTGCCATCATCCGCAAACCCACTCTTTTGTCGCATCTTCCGCCACTTATCCAAGCTCTTAATTTGAGCCTTTTTATCCAGAGTACGCTGCTTGACCTTCTCCGCCTGCACTTGCTTGCCAAACTTCTTCGCCTCGCGCGCCTTGCGTCGTTCCTCGCGAATTTCCAGCTGTTGTTGCTCATGTAACAGCTCACTCCGCACGCGCTTCATGTGTTCATCGCTCTTCACCATTTCGGCATAGTAATCATCCGGTCTTCTCACCGGCACGTCCAAATCCTTGAGCTTGCGAACGCACTCGTTCGCCGACTCGAGCGCGCGCTCGTAAAAGAAGGTTTCGCGCGTCAAGTCGTCGTTCACATCGACCACACGATCGGTATTAGAGCCCGTGATGGTCATGTGATCGATCCAATGCGCCTTGTGCGTCCATCGGAAATCTATATCAACGAAACGAAAGCATCCCAAAGTCAGTCTTCCCGCTCCAAAGCTAAAACCATACAAACCGGTCCAGTTTGTCCAGCCGTCGCTCGTCTCTCCTCTCTCTCGCGCGCGCGTCACCGCCTAAAACACGCAACATACCTTCCAAACTCGCCTCCAACCCGGCCGCATTGTTCACAAACGTCTTTAACCCTTTCCCCGCCGCGCTCTTCGCCGCCCGTTCCCTTTTTATCGCCTCCAACGCCGCCATCTCAGCCTCGAGTTCGTCGTCGTCATCAACCTCTCCCGCTGAACCCCCGCCGTCATTCTCCTCTCCGTCATCATCCTCGACCCCTTCGTCGTCGTCGTCGTCGTCCGATCCGGACCCTCCGACCTCTAGGAGTTCCTCGTCGTCATCATCAAGCTCCTCCTCGCTCTCTTCTTCGTCTCGTCGTCGTCGTCCCATCGTCGTCGTCCCGCCGTCGCGAGCGGCGTCGTCGTTCTCTGCCGTCGTCGAGAGCCCGCGCGAGGGCGGGACCGAGGCGGTGTCAGTTTTGTAACATTGGTGGCGTACCTGAAATCCATGTGTCCTCTCGTAATGTGTTTAAAAATGGTCTAAATGATAAGAAACGTGGGTTATGAAAACACGTACAGTTGGTCTTGTTTGTGTGATTGTACGTGTGTGCGTGCGTGTCGCGCGTCGTCGGTTGGTTGGTTGGTTGGTTGGTTGAGACGAGACGCGCGAGACGGGGACGCGCGAGAGGGAGACGCGGGATGTCCGCGACGACGACGTCGGCGTCGGCGTTTTCGGTGTCGTCGCGGATCGGTCGACGATGGGTTCCGGGACGAGGAAAAGGTTTGCGGAGAAGAGACGGGGTGCGTCGGTGCGGGAACAAGATGATGGTGGTTGAGGCGAAGTCAACATCCTGGAGCGTTGAGGACGACGACCGCGGAAGATTGCGGATGAGTGAAGAAACGAGTGATGTGGTGTATACGAGGCGGGGGCTGTTTCGAGGGGCGTCGGCGTGCGCGTTGACGACGGTCGCGACGCTCGGGGCGCCGAGGGAAGCCGAGGCGTTCATCGATTTGCCTTCGCGGTTGCACAATAGGTATTTTTTCGTGCGACACGGAGAATCGGTGTTGGATGTGCGCGGGGAAATTTTATCCAATCCGAGTTTCAAGTACGACGCGACGTTCGGGCTGACGCGAACGGGGAGGATTCAGATGCAAGAGGCGGCGAAGAGGATCATGAATGAGTACGACGGCGCCCCAGCTTGGTTGTACACTTCCAATTTTCAGCGGAGTTTTCAATCCGCCTTGGTTCTCAGAGAGGAGATTGGTTTGTTGTTTTCGCAAATGAGAACGGAATTTAGCGGGCTTCTTGACCCTAGGAAGATGGGTGCTTTGGATTTCGGACCGCAAACGGCGTGGGACGACGTCTGGTCGAACGACTTGAACGATCCGACGAGCACTCCACCGCCAGTGCCGTCTTCTCTTCAGCCGAGCGCGAGCGTAGAGTCGTGTCAAGACCTCTATAGACGCGCCTTGGAGGCATTTACTCGTCTTGAAGCGACGTATTACGGAGAAGATGTCATCATCGTGTCGCACCAAGACACTCTCAGCGTATTCGCCGCCGCTCTCAATGGAACCGATTTATCTAGGCATCATCTCGATTATCCCTTCGCCCTGGGCGAGGTCCGATGCATCGACTTGACCAGAGTGCCTGAGGGTGGGGCATTCTCACCGACCGATTTGAGAGGTGACTACGCTGTGGGGGACTCGGCGATTAATTATTCTTAGAAACAGTGCGCGATTTACAAATGTCAATATACAAGCTATAGGTTTTTGTTTACGTACTTTCCGCTCTTCGTAATGCCAACTCTGCTCGAGAAGTCACTACGATTGCTTCGCCTAGTCCATTCGTCATATTCATCAGCTCTCTCGCTTTTTTCACGAGCTCGTGAGCTTGAAATCTTTTCGATGGTAGTTTCCTCGCGATGAGTTGCATCAACTCGTCAGACTTTTTACACGTCATGATCTGGGTTCTCATTTTCACTAGCGCTGCGGCAACGACGTGCAGAAACAACCTCGCACCCCCACCAACACTCTTCTTCTTCGATGTCGCCTCGTTATCCTTGGCGGCGATGAGCATGTCCCAAAGAATTCCGACTTCTGCCGCTTCAAGTTCACGAGCCATCAGCACAACTACAGGTCTAAACGCAAACATGCACTCTTGAGCGTTGAGAAATTTCAAATGCTTGTGCAGTGGTGCATCTACAGTCTTGATAATTTCACTTAATGCCCGAAGGCGATCGCTCACCCCTTCCTGTGCGCTTTCAGAGCGCACGCTCTCTTTCGGGTTGATCAAAAAGTGACATCTGTATGAGGCACCCATGAATTTGGCGAAACACCAGAAGGCCTCAGACTCGTTGCTAATGTCTCGAACGAAATGTGCGGCTAAATCATTCATTCCTTGCGTGTAGCCGATAGCCGGATCTAAGATTGCGTAAGATTCAAGCACTCTGATGAGACGATTTCTCTGCTCAATGCGCCAATCAATGCGTGTTGACTCGTCCTCGCTGCTTAAAATACCACTCTCCCAGTCGCGCGCAAATGTACCATAGCTAAGCATCGTCCTCGGCGCATCCGCTGCGATGATTCTAGAAGCCTCTGTGAACGATGCGAGGTCACTGGGTAGGTTTGCTACGGATCCTTGCACCGGTTTAGACAAGAGCTCAACCAGCTCGCTACATCGTCGTCGGTAAGTTTCGTACAACTCGCGCCTAGTACGCTTTCCTTGCTCGAATTCAACGCTCGTTGATGACGGATCTCTAAGACCGAGCAACACGCTCCAGACTTCGGCGCGCAAGGAGCTCGGTATACCACCAGCAATCACTTCTTTACGGACGGCAGTTAGAGACTTGACTCTACCGTCGTCGTCCACGGCGTCGTACCACGTTCCGTGCGACAGCTTTTTCTGTTTCGGCGTCGCATAGTACGTAGAATAAAACGATGCAGACGCGAGCGCGAGGCCGACGCTGGTTCCGGCGAGCGCGAATGCGAGCGCAGCCGTCTTAACCGCTCGAGAATCGCTGCCAGACATCGCAAGTCCGAATTGACCACAGTCGCGACCCGTACGAAGGACGCGTCGAGCGCTCGACCGGTGAAGACCGCTCTGCGATGGCGGGTTTTATCGTTTGCGTCGCGCAGACGTCACCTCCGAGACGGAATACTTTTCGACCGTCCGTGCGAGTCGAGGTATGAGGTGGTAAAGTGCCAAGGTTGGACTATTGGGCACTGAGCTCAAGCAAAGTTTACGATACAGAGCTGAGACGAGACGGATGGTTTCAGAGATGACTAGTGATGACAAATACTAATGATATAAGACAATTTTTTCGCATTCTTCCCCTCGGTGCGCTCAACCTGGGCGCTCAACCTATCAGTTGAAGGAGTAGTGCTTACGAATCGCCTTCGTAACCTTCCACGTGCAGCTCATTCCAGCGGGGAAAGTCGCGAGCGTACCAACCTTGAGAGTCACGGGAGGAATGGATGCATCGTCTGGAGTCACGATGGCTTCCCCTTCGATGACGTAGCACGTCTCGCTGGAGCCGTAAGACCACGGGAACTCGCTCGCTTCACACCCCCAAGTTGGCCAGGACTTGGCCTTTGCAACCTCATCGGCGGACGGCTCGGCCTCTACCTGCACCGACGATGCGTGGACCACGACTGCGTGACCGCGAATCGAGAAGTTGCGTCGACTGGCGCGGGGACGCGCCGTCGCGGGGCTCAAACAAGAGGTTTGAAGAGCACTCATTGTGGCTATGTGCGGCGAGATGTGTGGTGAGTTGCGCTTTCTTTGCTACTGCTAACTCGTTGGAATACAATGGCACAGCTATCTATTCGGTATCTAACGGGCACGAGAGGACCTGACCTTCGACACGAATACCACCTCGTTCGGGAATCACGGTGCCGAAACGCTCAGCAAAGACTGGTGGAAGTTCCATTGCCGTGTCTTTGGGAGGACAGACCCATAATCGAACAAGGTGACGCGGATTACCGCCTTCATTTCTAAATGCTGAACGCGCGTGGAGTGTCGTGTGGTTATGCAACCATTGAATGTCACCTGGTTCGAGCGTCATGTCGAGCCGAAGATCGTCTGAACAGGCGAGCGCGTCCAAGTCATCCAAAGCTTTCACTTGCTCGGCGGTCAAAGGCGCGACGCCATCCATGGTGAGTGCCGAGTGAATAAAAGATCGATCGTAAATCGCACAGAGTCTTCCCTTGTATCGATGAAAGATCGGAATTTTGTACGTCGCCTGCTTACCGGGAGGGATTTCGCCTTTGCGTGAAACCTCAAACTCTCTTTCAAGGACTCTGGCGCTTGACGGATGACGCTTGACGAGCTCGTTCCAAATCGCCACGCTACTGGTCACTTGGGAATGTCCCCCTTCTGTCGCTTGACTAAGGCACAGCAAACCCACAATGTCTGCTGAGTCTGTATGATACGGTTGTGCCGCACTCGTCGTGTATAATCTCGTCAATGGATCGTTCGGATCGCCCCCGAGGTCCTTTACGTGGCCGACTATGTGACCGAGCTTGTTTTGCGGCACAGACGTTCCCATGTATCGCCCCATCGCGTGAAACGCCGCACAAGCCTCCCAGCGCGTGAAATGATGCACTGGAAACCCTCTCATGAGCGCGAAGCCTCTACCATTGAGCAACTCTTCGCCCATTGCGACTATTTTCTCGCCAAGTTTGGGTAGCTTGAAGTTGTCTGGGCCCAACTCGACGATGTCGGTGAGACCTCGCGACTTGCACGTCGCGAGCGCGTCATCAATCTCGGCTATGTCCTCGTCTGAGAGGATGAGAGTCCACTCGGACGACTTTTGGAGCATGTCCGGGCCGTACCAGGCTCCAGAGAAGGTTTCGAGTGAGCCGGTTGGTTCCACAGCGCTTACGCGTTTCGCTTTGCGCGCGCGAACGTCGCTCTTTCTCCACGAGAGAGCCACGGAAGACGCGCACGCGTGGGCGTGGGATAGAGCTCGCATGAGGCTCGCTCGCTAACGCGCGAAAACTCAGACACGCGGGGCGGAGACTGTGGAAAGCTCCTAAAAAAGCACGATTCTGAAAGCTCTAGCCTCGTCTGAGAAGCGCCACGCGCCGAGTCGATCGAGGATTATAGCGCAACAAAGGACGAGACGTGAGCTTTACGGAACAAATAAACATTTGTCATTGCACTAATCTTTCCACTCACTACGCGGTTCTCCCATGATTCATAAGCCCTCTCACAGTTCTAAACTGCCGAGGCGCAAACAATCACGCCAAACACACCTAAAAGTCGACACAACTTACGCCTCTTCCTTCACAGCAGCGGTCGTGTAGATGTGCTGGTTGGAGTGGAGGACGAGCGGCTTGATCATACCCTTAGCCAAGAGAATGGCAATACCCTTGCGGGCGAGGGAGCAAGTGATGCGAAGGCGGTCGCACAAAATGGACACGGTGATCATCTTGTACTTCGGGACTTCGGCGAGGAGCTTGTCGTACGTGGACTGCGAGTTTGCGACAAAAAAAGCATCGTCAGTATCGCGCATCAGATTGGTTATCACTATCGAACGTCTCTCGCGACGCTCAGATCCCCTTTAAACGTCGTTGACACGTCCCAGAGCGCTTCGCGCGCGCTCCACGCCATGCCCTCAACTCTAGGGCTTGGACCACTCAGCCCGAGCGCATCCCTCCCGCGTGTACGCGACGCCGCGACGAGTTCTTCGATCGATACGCACCTGTTCGAAAAGCACTTGGTTGTTCGCCTTCTCCTTCATCTTCCCCTTGGACCATTTCTGCGCGTGATCGACAGCGAAAGGGTCGCGTTCGTTCGTCAGTCTCCCGATTTCGAGCACGCCGACCGCGAGGATGCCAACCACGCTCTTCGCCACCGTTCGATTTCCCCGAGCGACGAGATTGTGGGTTACACGCGCGTCGCAAACGAAACGGAATCTTCCGAATCGCATCCGAGCGCTCTCTCCGTCCCTCGTCCTCGTCCACCGTCGTCATCCTCCCGCGAGAGGATCGGCCGAGAGGTTCGCAAGCCCCAACCAAGCCCCGGATCCCGGGGCGTCGTCTTCGCGTCGTCGCGCACGCACCTTGGCCTTCTTCTTACCACCGGCCATGGCCTTGGCGGCCTTGGCGGCCTTGGACTCGGGAGCTTTAGGCGGCATCTTTTCTCTTTCTCTGCTGGTCTCGAACTCGGCGAACGCGCGCTCGGAAAAGGCGGACCCGGGCGCATCGACAGAGGTCGAGACGCGAGCGACGCGAGGTCCTCACCTCGATGGGGTCTCGTTTTTTATCTACCCTCTCGATTGACGATTCGTTACCCCATCGATTATCCTGTTCTGTAAGTGTGATTAAAACTCGGACACGTGTTTTGTACTTTACTCTTTCAAACTATAGATACTGTCTATTTCCATGAAAACACGAGTGACCGTTTGAGTTTGAACGCAACGAACGCGAACGTGGGCACCTCGCTCGACGCAGTCGACACGACGAGCGACCGCACTCGACGCCGCGCTCGACGCGAACGAACGAACGAACGGCCGGACGGACGGACGAGATGGAAGACGAAGGAGAACGACGCCGACGACGCGCGCGCCGACGATCGCGACGAATGGTGACGGCGTGCGGCGTCGCGACGACGTGTGCCTTGTTGGCGCTGGGAACGACCCCGACGTTGACGGAGGCTCGAACGGTCCCGACGCGAGGAGCGTTCGGTGGATGGCGAACGAGGGCGCGACCGCGGATGGAGATCCCTGTCGTCGGAGCGGTAGAAACGGCGACGATGGAGGCGACGGCGGCGAGCGCGTCGATGGAGTCGATGGAGGCGCGGTTCGAAGCGTGGATGGAGAGACACGGGGCGACGTACGAGACTGTGGAGGAGTACGCGAGACGTCTGGCAATCTTCGCGGAAAACGCGGCGTACGTCGTCGAACACAACGCCAAGTATGCCCTCGGTGAGGTTTCCCATTGGGTTTCTCTGAATAAGTTTGCGGCGACGTCGCGAGAGGAATTTCGTGAGATGCTCGGGTATAAGACGTCGCTTCGAGGCGAGAGAGAGGCACCGAGAGACGAGGCGGCGTACAAGGCGGGTTGGGAGTACGCGAGCGTCGATGTTCCGGACTCGATCGATTGGGTCGAACTCGGGGCAGTGACGAAACCGAAAAATCAAGGTCAGTGCGGCTCGTGCTGGGCGTTCTCCACCACGGGCGCGGTTGAAGGAATCCATAAAATTCGAACCGGTAAGCTTGTCTCTCTCTCGGAACAAGAAATGGTGTCGTGCTCCCGCGAAAATATGGGTTGCAACGGTGGCTTGATGGATAACGCGTTCAAGTGGATTGTCAATAACGGTGGCATCGATTCCGAGCGCCAGTACCCGTACTCGGCCGAGGTTGAGGAGTGCAACCGCTTCAAGCTTCGTCTGCACGTGGCGCACATCGACGGCTTCAAGGATGTTCCTCCGGGAGACGAGCAAGAGCTTGAAAAGGCTGTTTCTCAGCAACCGGTATCCATCGCCATCGAGGCGGATACAAAATCGTTCCAGTTGTACGAAGGTGGCGTTTATGACTCCAAAGATTGCGGTAGTAACGTCGACCACGGCGTTCTCGTTGTCGGCTACGGCTTGAACACCAACCACACGCATCCAAAGCACCACAAGCACTTCTGGAAGGTGAAAAACTCCTGGGGTGAAGAGTGGGGCGAGGGAGGATTTATTCGAATGGCTCGCCGTGTAAAGAGTGAGATGGGCCAGTGCGGAATCACGACAGCGCCGTCTTACCCAACCAAGGCGGCGCAGTAAGCGGGCGCCCTCAAAAATGTATGTAGAACAGAAATGAATCACCGTGTTGTATGCTGTACAAACATGAAAATTGATCAGCGATGCGATGCATAGCGCGCGAAAAAAGAAAATGCACATTGTTATACTTTACGTTTCATCTTCATTTGTACATATCACTCGCAACGTTACTCGTCCTAAGAACTACTCAACTATGGTGTGTCACTGAGAGAGAAGAACGTGTCGCAAGGTTAGTCTTACGAAATCAAAAGAAATCATCCGCGCGTCGTAGTGAGAGGTTGCGTAAAAGCGTCAGAAGGATCCATTGGTAATTGTTGGATTCATCGAGCTCGGCTCTCACCACAAGATGCGAAAACGAAGCGCAATCATCATGGCTTTCACGTGGCGTTTGAACGAGTCTCTCTTCCGCCTTGGGCTCAGTCCTATCGATCGTTTATCATGGATAATCAGGATTAGCATGATTATAAGTCATCACCGCCCAAGAATCTGCAAGAAACTCATTCATTTTCCAGCCTCTTTCTCTGTGTGTACAGTCTCGCTCGCGTCTCACGTCGTCGTACGCACCGTGGTAGAATGTCGCTACGTTCCCGTTCCCGCTCGTTCCCTCTCTCGCCCTCGCCCCCTGTTTGCCCAAACCAAACGGACGCAATCGTCCCAACGGAACTCATCCTCGCGCTATTCCCACCCAAACGTTTACTCACTCATCCAGGAAATCCATGCGCTTGAGAATATCACCCTTCATCTGCTCCGCGGCGGAATCCGCTTCCCTCGCCCGAATGATCTCCGCGTTGTCCACCGCCGTCAACCCGCTCGTCTCCAAACGCTCGTCGATGTCCCCCATCAGCACCACGTTTTCCCCTCGAACGATGTACAATCCCAACGGAATGTCAGAATACAGCGAACCGACGATGATTCTCTCCACCGCGTTCTCGAGCACGATGTTCGCAAACTGATCAAAGCTTCTCAGCGTTCCAATGATGTTCGACCCGTCTCGCAGCGCCACGAGGAGGCGTTTATCGAGGTTTTCCACCAGCGACGCCACCGCGGAGAGGTGCCAGGTATCCCCCATCTCTCTCCGTCTCGGTCTCTCTCTCTCTCTCTCTCGTGCGAGCGCGCACTGAAACACCGACCGACGCGCCGACGCGGCGCTCCAAAGTGACGCGCGAGTCCCCGCTCGAGTCCCCGCGGGTCGAGGTCGAGGTCGATGGACTCGATGGAGTCGATGGAGTCGATCGATCGTCGGGTTCGTTTTCGAGCGTTTAAACCGTGATTCGGAAACGATCGGGTGGAAACGTCGATCGATCGATCGTCGGGTTCGTTTTCGAGAAGGAAAACGCGACGGTTTCGAGGGCGGGCGCGGCGCGGAACGGAACGGAACGGAACGCGCGCGAGTGGATGGACGTCAGACGACCGACGCGCGGTCGAGGAGGATGGAGACGACGGAGGCGAGGAGAGAGAGCGATGAGGAGGAGGAGGATTTCGGGGAGTTTTTAACGCCCGCGGGTGCGGTGATGACGCCGCAGGCGGTGACAAAGACTGGCGTGGATGGGCTGGAGACGGTTGAGGCAAAGGATGATGATGACGATGACGATGACGACACGTTCGGGGAGTTTTCGACGCCGGCGACGACGATGCGAGGGATCAGATTTGAAGAAGAGAATCCGGTGACACCGCAACCGACGACGATTACGGAGAAACCGATCGAGGCGGAGATGGTTGAGGAGCAAGCAGCCGCGAGAGGCGGAGAGTTAGATTTGTGCGCGACGCGAGACGAGGAGTTTGTCGATGCGGTGAGGAAGCTTTTGCGCCTTCAGGACGCCGACGGAAGCGACGATGGCGATGCATACGTGAAGATTGTGATGGATGAGCTGAATGCGGGCAATGCGACTGGAGCTTTGATGAAGCCGGCGGAATGGGAGGAGTATGCACGTAGACTGGAGCTCGAGCGTTCGGTGCCAGACAAAGGTTTGCGGGTTGAAGTCGAGAGCGTTTCGACGGTTGAGCCAGTACCCGAAAAAGTCGAGCGTGACTTAGTCGTTGAGGTGACGCCAGTCGCTGAGCCTGGACCTCAACTTGATTTGATTTCGCTGTCACTTGAAAACACAGAACCGAGCGTTCCATCTGCAGTCGCAGTCGATCCATTTGCCAATTTTGGCGCGCTCACGATTGAGAGTCCAGCCAAATCTGTCGAGGTGGAACCCATCATGGATGATGATGACTTTGGAGATTTTGTTTAGTCGTTCTCATCATTAAATTACACGTTAGCCGCAGCGCATTAGGTGTTGTAAGTAGGAAGGAAATTTAGTTGGCACAACGCACGTTCATCGGCACAAATCCTTGCTTGTGAATCAAGTTTTCCAAACGTTCGGTGTGCATTTTCGTGAGTTCTATCACCTCTTCCTCTTTTTGTTTCAGTTCACGCTTGATGTTTTGCAGCTCTTTCGCATTCTCTGCCCCTTGGATGCTCAACTTCTCCCTGAGCTCATTTGTTCCCTCGGCGCAACTCATCACCTGGTCTAAGTCTTCGAGAGAAGCGAGCTTGCCAAATTTTCGCATCTGAGCGTCAGAATATTTGGCTTCTAGAATTTTCAATTTTGCCGCCTTCTCTGAGCACTCCGTGAGTAGTGTGAGGTGCTCGCGCTTCAAATCGTGCTGTTGCCGTTTTAATTTCTGCGTTTCTGCATCCCACGTCGCTATTTGACTCTTGAGTTCTGCTAATTTGGACTTTGAAAAAAGTAGCATTTTCGATCCATCCTTGACAGTCATGTTTTCGGTGTCTACACAACTTACTGGTAAGATGAAAGCAGTTTCAATGTCGTTGAGGCTTTGCTGCTTGAGTTTCTCAAATGACGCCGTGGCTTGTGCGATTGAATGTGCTCTACCTTCCGCAGCACGCAGCTTCTTTACAGCAGACTCTAGCGTCTTCATCTTCGACTCAAGCGATCTATTCATGTTTGATATATCATCCAAAACATTGTTTCTACTCAGCCTGAGCTCACATACACGTTCGTGCAGTAGGGCATCACAAGCCAGAGGAGCGTTTTCATTATCGGATGAAGAGTAATACGTATCATCGTCAAAATCTGATTCTGATTCGGAGTCTTCACATGCACCTTCCGTCTTACTTTCTTTAACTTTATTTACGATGCGTTTATGAAATACCTTCAGTATGGCTGCCCTTGATACTCCAGGTGAGAGTAATTTCTCGAAGTCGTCATTGATTTTGACTTCCAACTTTTTTTTCATTTCCAATGCCTCCTCTTCCTTGACGACTTCGACCTCTGCTTCGGACACTGCTTCTCTCGCTATTCTAATTGCTTCTTGCGCTTCTCGCGCTTTCGATTGATTTTCAGACGTTTTGGCGTCATATTCGGGCATCCTATTCAATTCTTCCCTGACAACAAGTCGTCCGAGTTGCATGAGCTTGCACTTCATTAGAGCATCAGCCTTTGCGTAGCACAACGAAATAAAGTCATCCATTCTCTTCGAATCTGATCGCTTGAATATATCGAAACTCGCATTGAATTGATTTTGACGCAAGGCAATCTCATCGTCTATACTTTCAAGTTCTTGTAACTTCCCACGGGTTGTCAAATTCTCAGAAGAAGAGACTTTTGCGTCGGGATCACATCTCAATCGAAACACCATGTCTTCTTCTTGTTCAACATAACCCACGTGATTTTTAGGGGTTGGTTTCGAATTGAGAACGTTTTCTAACTCTTTTCTCCGCAAAATTCTTTCGTGTCGACGTCGTTCTTGCAGACTCGTGACAGCAATTTTCTTGTCGTCGTCTTTCATCTCCATAGTGTCCACCTTTTCGCAGTCGTCAGTTTCTACAGATTTGTGAGTCACAATTGATTCAGCTGTGAGTAAATCATCTTGATCATTAGATAACTTTGCGGCGTGTGGCGCTCTCAATGCAAAAGATGTGCATTTCATCCCGGAAAATTGTACAGATTCAGGCAATACGGCGAGCTTATCAAAATACTTTGTCTGAAGCTGTTTCGCCAGTTTTTCACCCTGGACCACCAGTCTCTGCAACTCATGTTGAGAATTGGCGACGTTTGCCGTGACTTTTTCTCGAATCTCATCAACTTTCGCCGCGTCTACGAATAAAGCAGTGTATGGCAATTGACTTTTACGATCCAACTGATTGTTTTCCTCTAGGAGCGAATCAAACTCGCACTGGCACATCGAGATCAAACTGGCGAGTCTGATCCTTGAAACGGCCTCTTTTTCGCTGGAATGTACTTTTAGCCTGTGTTTGAGCTCCTCTTCGATTGACAAAGTCTCTTCAGGTAGTTTATCCTCGGCTTCGTGCACTGGCAACAACTCGAGTGGATCATTTCTTCCAATCGTAGCCAGCTGTGTCAATGCGTGCACTTCGAAAGACCCTGAGCGAGACATGATCACCTCGTGAGACTTGTCGTGAGACATTACCCTTCGAAAGTCGCCTTGAATATATTCACTGTGATTCACGCGCGTTGTGCATTTTGCGTCGAGTCGATATGAATCTCTCGTCAAAGATAGCTGTATCTCGTGCACGTCGTAACAGTGCAAAGTATTACCCAGATCTGCGATTAGATTGCCTGAATCATCCCAAAATATCCTTTTCACTGTGTTCTCGAGTACCACAAACCCCAAAGGTTCAAGCTCTACTTCGCTTTTTGACCAACGTGACGTGAACACAAATGCAGTGTTGTCTGCACCGAGCACCGCGAAGTGGCTTGCTGTTTGGCTCCAACTCAGATCCAGTACAGCAGATTTGTGCGGCCTACTCACGCTAACCAATCGCCACTGTTTATGATTTCGAGCCAAGATGCGGATGAATCCGTCTTCAAATCCAACGATGAATAATCTGCCGTTCTCGTCAATACAAATCGGTACATTGACAAGTGTCGTTGCGCTACTGGAGAAACGTCTTCCATAGCACATGCGACGAGAGATGTAGTCGTAGCAATGTACTCCTCCATCTTGTCCACAAGTCACGAAGTGCTCGGTTTTCAAAGATGGTACGCAGCCGTTGATTCGACCAGTATGTGCACATTTTACAGCTGATAACGAGTCGTTGCGCATCAACAAGATCAGTCCATTACCCATGTCTTGAATGACGCATCGCTCATGATCCAAGGTGCACATGTGGCGTAAGTGGCCGCCAGATCGTGTAGTCTCCGTGACGGGCTCGAGATGAATGATGTTACTTGATGCCTTGGATATAAGATTTTGAATGCATTCGACGCTCCAGCTACGGATCGCCCCGTCTTCTCCAGCCGTCAAAATTCTTGCGCCATCATCGATGTAGCTGATGCTTTCAATAGCTCCGGCGTGACAGTTTTCCACCTTCCCACAAAGATGCTTCCGCATCACCTTCATCTCTACTTTACCTCGCCTCCAAATCAGTAAATCACCATACTCAGTGCTTGTCAACACGCGCGCATCAGTTTTGAGCTCTAGCGCTCCAGTTATGTTCGACAAAGGCTCGCCGTTGAACTTCCCAAGAGAACCTTTGAGTTTAAGTCCTGTAAATGTCTTGACCATCTGCCAAAATTGGATATGACCTGTTCCGTACGTCATCATGCTTTCATCGTTGGCTGATGCAAATTTAACATTGTAAATATCTTGTCCGTATGTTTTTGCGCGAAGCGTGAGAGCTTGTGCTTTCCAATCCCACAACGTAAGCCAGTAATCTGGAGCGCCGCTCACGCTCGCAAAAAGACGCCCATCCGAGGAGAATGTTCCTGCCGAGTAACTCGATGTTGCGTCGCCGGAAAGCGTGCTGTGAAGCTGGAATTCGGGGTAAGTGTATACTGAAATTCGCGGTGACGCGCCGTTTTCGCCCACGGCGATGAAATCCTTCGCCGGACTCACCGCAACCATGCCAATTTGACCACCAGTTGGGCTACGAATGTAGCGTTCTTCTCTCGTTTCAACATCGAGCAGCGTGAGAAGATTATCGACGACATAGGCGACGATAGATTCTGAAACGTGGATCAAGTTTCGACGTCTATGAAAGTCAAAGCCAAAGTTACATGACGGGGGCGCGTTCTGCATGTCAAGCTCTGAAGTAGTGTTATTTTTAGCTTTTCGCGTCAGAAATTTTTTCGAAGGTCACGAGTTGACGTGCGTTCACATATGCGTTGACTTGCGCTTTGAATACAACGTTAAAAGAATGTGATAAAAAAGCGTTTTAAGCAGAGGCGCCCATCTCTTCATTGAGAGCCTTGAGCTTTTCTTCTTGCTCAAGCGCCTGCATGCCACCAATTGCTCCCTTGATATCCCCATCTAAGAAAGTTTGCAAAGCGAAGTTGGTGCCAATGCGATGATCAGACACGCGGCTATCCTTCCAGTTGTAGGTTCTAATCTTCTCCGAGCGAGATCCCGAACCAACCTGCGATTTGCGCTTATCCGCTTCTGCCTTGGCTTGTTCCTCAACCTGGATCTCATACAACTTTGAGCGAAGGATTTGCATAGCTCGGATGCGGTTCTTCAACTGGGTGCGCTCCTCGGTACAGAAGACACGAATACCCGTCGGTTTGTGAACCAAATCAATCGCGGTTTCAACCTTGTTGACGTTTTGACCTCCGGCGCCACCGCTTCTAGCGGTGCTAATTTCAAGGTCGTTGTCGTCAATCTTCACCTGCACTTCATCGACTTCCGGCATCACAGCCACGGTTGCCGTCGACGTCTGAATACGGCCTTGTGTTTCAGTTGCTGGAACACGCTGCACGCGGTGCACACCAGCCTCCCACTTCAAGTTGCTGTAGACGTCGTCCCCCTTGACTTCCACGACGATTTCCTTGTACCCGCCGGCGTCGGCGGGGTTGTTCGTCACAACCGACGTTTGCCAGCCCTCTCGCTCGGCAAAACGCATGTACATTCTGTACAAGTCTCCTGCCCAGATTCCAGCCTCATCACCTCCGGTTCCCGCGCGGATTTCCAACATGATGTTCTTCTCGTCCATGGGGTCCTTTGGCAACAAGGCGAGCGTCATCTCTTCCACCAGCTGTTCGCACTCCTCGGTGAGCGCATCCACCTCCTCCTTCGCCATGGCCACCATCTCATCGTCTCCCGCGGCATCCTTTGCCATCGCTTTCGCGTCATCAATCTCCACCAAACATTCCTTGTACCTCGCGTACTTCCCCACCGTTGTAGACATTTCCCCCAAGGCTTTCGACAGCTTCTGAAACTCCTTCGGGTTCGACGTCACCTCCGGATCCGCCATCCTCGCCTCGATCTCCCCCGCGCTCTTCGCCGTCGCCTCGAGCTTTTTAATCAAAAACTCCGGCACTTCCGCCGCCGCTCGCGTCACCACTCCTCGGCGTTCGACGACGACGCGACGTCTCTCAGCAAACCTCATCACTCGCCCAGCGGCGCCGCCCGAGCCGAGACCGTCACGGCGTCTTTGTCTTCTCGTCGCGTTCAAGGTCGACGCGCGCACCGTCGTCGCGCTCGCGGTCCGCATGGTCAACGTAATCCCCGACATCCGACGTTCGTTCGCTCGGAATCCTCCCCGGGGTTCCACCGGCGTCGTCGAGTGTCGGGCGAGTGTCGGGCGCCGTCGTCGATGGATGTGAAGAGGCCATGGATAGACGGACGAGTCATGATTCGATTTTCTAAACCCTAGGCATCTCGGGTGAAAAAAATCCGGCGCGTTTCAATACTGAAAACACATACGTTTTACTTCTTCCGAGACCCGCCCGACAGTTGGTCTCCTCGGAGGAGAAGAAAGACGCAACGGTCGACACACGCGCGCGCGACGCGTGTGAGCGAGTCGACGCGACCGAGGCGACGCCGATAAAAGTGCCGAGACGACGAAGAGGAACTCTTTGTGCGAAACGAGCGCGCGAACGAGTGAGGACGGAGACGTGAAAGAGGACGAGGCGCGAGGACGATGGAAAAGGAGGAAGTGCCTACGGTGAGCCTCGAGCTTTACGAAAAGGACTTTGCGGGGTTCGTGCGGGCGCTGGGTGAGGCGTACGAGCGGTACGGGTTCGTGATTTTGGAAAACCATGGAATTCCGCAAGAGATGATTGAGCGCGCGATGGATCGTTCCAAGGCGTTCTTCGCGTGTGAGGAGTCGTGTAAGAAGAAATATACGCTCACCGGTTTGGGCGGCGCGCGTGGGTACACCGCGTTCGGTGTAGAGACGGCTAAGGGTGCCGAAGCTCCGGGTAAGTGTGCGGTTTTGTATTCATTTTTTATTTTCTTAGTCTTTTCTCGCCGCGTGTGCTGCTCGAACGACTGGCAAACCGAACGACTGACGCGTGCGCCATATCCAAACAGACTTGAAGGAGTTTTGGCACCTGGGACGAGATTTGCCTTCCGGGCACCGTTACGAGTCCAAGATGCCTCCGAACGTGGACGACGTGACCGAAGTCGAAGGTTTCAGTGAGATGAACAAAAAGATCTTCTATGCGCTCGATCAGCTCGGAAATAGAGTTCTAGAAGCATTGGCTGTTCACCTAGAACAACCTCGAGACTATTTCGCCGACAAGGTGGACGAGGGGAATAGCATTTTGCGCATCATCCACTACCCTCCGATCCCATCGCATGCGGCAGGAAGGGTGCGGGCAGGAGCACACGAAGATATCAACTTGATCACGCTTCTTTTGGGAGCAGATGAGGGTGGACTCCAGATTTTGCGTAAGGATGGTAAGTGGCTCGAAGTCAATCCTCCGCCTGGGTGCGTGACTTGCAACATCGGCGACATGTTGCAAAGACTTTCAAACCATAAGCTTCCGTCTACCACTCATCGAGTAGTGAATCCACCCGCTGAGCGTGCGCACGTCCCACGATATTCGATGCCATTCTTCTTGCATCCAAATCCCGATTTCGTCATTGATACGCTTGCGTCATGCATCTCAGATGAACACCCGAACCGCTATCCAGAGCCCATTAGCTCTGATGATTATTTGCAAGAGCGTCTTCGCGAGATCAAGCTTAAGAGTTGAGTGAGCAACAGAGTGCATGGAGGAACTGAAGAAACGATTTGATGACGAGTCAACGAGCAATAGAAGCAGTAGCAAACTAGAGAAAATGATAACTCACAATTTTTTTCTACGCACAAGAAAGACTCCTGAGTTCGTCGTGCTGAATAAGGAGCTCCTCGATTTGTGGAGATTCGTGCTCCACTGCTTTACAAATGTGTGTCTCGATGTCGTACACCTCTAAAAACTCTTTGCATGTGAACAGAACAGCCGAGTGATCCAGACTGAGCAAGTTCTGTTCTATTTGCACGGTATCAGGTTCTTCTGTGAGCAATTCACGAGTCACAAAAGCCAAAGCGTTGGCAACCTCAACTTCCGAATCGCACTTTTGAGTCGACTGTCCGCGTTGCGATGAATTGTTCGCATTCGATATCACTTCAACACTGCCAAAGACGCGCCTGACTCCTTCTTGTGAGACACACACGTAAGCATCTTTGAAATGACGAGCGAAGTACCGTAGTATGGTATTCGAGTGGCTGAATGAGCTTTCTAGCACCAGCACAAATGAACATTCGCACTGAGCTAAGCGACCACTGTACGCTGAGGACTCGAGTAGATCTGACGTGAGTAAGCTCACTGCTTCACTGAAGTTCTGTTGATCCCTTTCACTTTCCTCCATTCGCTTGAAAATGACCAATCTACACACCTCATTGCAGCCGTCTTCGTCTCCGGAGTTTTCTAGCAGGGCTTTCGCACTTCGAATGCGGTCGAGATCGCAATCGAAGGAACCCATGCCGTCTTTGCGGCGCAACTTCTAAAAATATGCACCAGCGGCCGGTCACCTTGGGACAACAAACAATCTCTCGGAGATCTTACGATTGTGCAAAGAATCAAAGTAATAAATGTCTCCTTCTACTTTGCCAAAGTCTCCCTCGTATGTGGTGTGCAGTTCTGGGACGACTAGCAACTCGTTTAGTACTGAAGTATCGAGCAGCGCCAGAAGTGACGTCGCTTTATCTAACGTCAACCACAACATGTTCCGACTCTGAAACTCCTCTTCCTGAAATGTCAAGGAGCTGCCAACCTGACATCTCCCTAGATTGACTGAAAATTCATGTTCGTCGTAAGCGGGATACTCTTTGGCATGGAATAAGATACCTACTCTCGGACTGTGGTGAAGACAAGTGGTGAAGACATGCGCGTGAAACAAGTCAAACCGATTCAGATTTGCACATGACTCGCTCTCGACCGTCTTAAACAAATCCGCCACAAATTTTTGACTATTTCTACACCTCAGTCTTCTCCCAGTACTCTCGTGAGAGAGCGAACATTGTCGAAGTGCTGCGTTTTCAACGTTTGGTACAGCTCGGCGTCGAAAGTGACACGCATTTCGCAACGTCGTACTAGGCATTTGCAAAAGTGATACCGGAATTTTACGCTGAATGAGCACTTTCTGCACCCCATCCACGTCTTTGCCTTCAATCAAGGCATCAATAAGTCTCTGTGCCGCGACCTCGCGCGGCGTCATTGCGGTTGACTCTGACGACTGCCACTTGAAGGCTTAACCGTCGCAAAAGGACGCCACGCCACACGTCCACCGTCCCACTCGCAAAAGCGTCGCCCCGGGCGGGGGCGCGAAAAGACAGTTGAAGCAACGTGTGCGACGAAAGTGGTTTCGAAGGATGCCGGATGGCGATCCCGCTGGTGGGCCGAGTAGCGACACGGATGAAGAGGATGCAGCTTTCGAGGCCCAGGTTCTTGAGGCGATGATGATAAAGGGAGCGTTAGATACACCGAGCTCTCGCTCAGATAAAAGAAGTAGAGACAATGATGATAAAGGGAACGTTAGATACACCAAGCTAGCGCGAGTCACGATGGACCGTCAATCGGGAATTTCACAATCTCAGTTCGCACTCCTGCCAGAAGACTGCATGAACATGGTTTTGCGGCACCTTTCTCCGAATGAATTGGTCTCGCTATCCTTGACGTGCAGATACTTTGCAAAACAATGCAATCAAGATTTCTTGTGGCGCCAATGCTATGTGCAAAGATTTGGTTACAGTAGCGCTGCGCAGGGCAACGGGATGAAAGACAAGTACATCAAAGCAGACGCTTTAGAGATCGATAAAGAGATGAGAATGGCGCCAGAAGGCTTTGAGAAAATCTGTACAGAGGCAGCTATTTCTAAGCGTTCTCAGGTCTGCCTAAACTTAGCCCCGCTGTGTGGACAAATAGCTATTGATCGCGCGGTGAGCGAGTGGAAAACCCATCGCAAATTTTCTGGTGATGTTCACGCTCACGTTTGTAGCCGTCGCGAAGGGTGTACGTATCACGAGGTGGCGCAGCAAGTCTTTGTTTGCGAGTCAACGGGTAAAGTTCACGTGTGCGATGATTCCTGCAAAGAGAGATACGTGGATACAGATCTTGGCACCGAAGTGTGCGAGATTTCCGGTGTATCATTTGACACTGTTTTGCAAGAGGAGGAAGACGATGTGGAGCAAGGCGAACAGGACCAGCACTACTTTGAAAAAGGGTATTTTGGGCGGGCATTTGAAGTCGGCTACGGATGTGACAACGAAATCGAACTCCAAACTGCTCTCTGGGGAGGACCGACTCGCGGATATTGAGCACGCGGCGCACTGTAAAACACTGTAATAATGATCCTCGGCGATTCAAAGTCATTTGCAGCGATTTATCCGATTGAAAACGACTGCATAAATTTGTTTCTTTCGCTCTGTTCGATAAACTGGGTAACCGTATGCTACGCGCCCAAGCCTGACGGGGACCCGCAAAAGTTTAGAATCTTGGCTGTCGCCCACTTTTCAAAAATCGTCACAGGAATGCACGGAGCTTCGAGGGCGCTTTCGAGTCGTTTTATCCATCGTCAAAGGATCATGAGCGACGTCAAACGTAAAGAACGTCCAATCACGGCATTCTTCAAGCCAGTCAATGCGTCGACCGCGTCTTCTGGTGCGGATAAACGCGAACCAAACGATGGCCCGGTACCGCTCAAAAAGCTCAAGGAGAACATGCCGGCTATCGAGAAGAACGTCGAGTCCAAGACTACTCCGTCGAACGCATCAGCTCGTCCCTACGCGGCATTGCTGAAGGATGATAAATGGAAGCAAATATTAGCGGGTGAATTCGATAAGCCGTACTGGCAAAGGCTTGAAGACTTTTTGCAAAGCGAGGAACGCGCTGGCAAGAAGGTGTTCCCGCCCAAGGAACACATCTTCCGTGCCTTTGACTCGTGTTCCATGGAAGAGGTCAAGGTCGTCGTTATTGGGCAAGATCCGTACCACGATAACGGTCAAGCTATGGGATTGTGCTTCTCCGTCCCTCGCGGAATCAAGGTGCCGTCCAGCTTGCAAAATATTTACAAAGAGCTGCACGCTGATTTGAACTGCAAGATACCACTGCATGGTGACCTTGATAAATGGGCAAAGCAAGGAGTGCTTTTGCTCAACGTCTCGTTGACTGTTCGTGCACACGAAGCGAACTCGCATTCTAAGAAGGGTTGGGAGAACTTTACGAATGCTGCGATCAAAGAAATTTCGCAAAATAGAAAGGGACTTGTATTTTTGCTTTGGGGGAAGAATGCGCAAGAGAAGGAAGCGTTGATTTCCAAGGCCAATGGTCATTTAATCTTGAAGTGCCCGCACCCGTCGGGCTTGTCGGCACACAGAGGGTTTTTTGGGTCGAAACACTTTTCCCAGTGCAACAATTTCATTGAGTCTAATGGAGGCGCGCCAATCGATTGGCAGATTGATGGTCCGTACAAGTTATTGCCGCCAAAGTAGTGCTACGTTGTACATCTATATTACATCTTGTATTGAGCTAAACTTTTCGCCTTGATTGCATCCAAGCGCGTAGAAGCATCGATAACTATCTCATCCCATTCAATCGTGGGATCGTCGTCAAGGTCAAAGTAAACTAATCTATCAACCTGATCAATGCAACCTTGGACACAACCGTCAGAGATGAGCCTTGCCGTCACTTTTTCAGCTTGAGGCGCGTTGACGTTCAAAATCTCGCCGAGTTGATCAAAGTTCATATTCATGTACACCTTACTCATGCTCAGGAGGTTGTGCTCTGCGATTGCGCGCTGAAAGACGGATAGGCCATCCCTTTGTGCCTCCAAGTGATGCGCTTGCAGAAACTCTCGCATTGCTTGCACTTCATTTGCTCGCAAGATACCTCCAGCACACACCTTTTGTAGAAAACTGTAAATTTCGAGTTGATGACTACGCTCATCGTCAAGCAGCCCTTGAAGTGCGCGCCTTTTCTGGGGTGTCAAAGGTGCCAGAATTGCGCAAATAATAGCGCGAGAAACATATGCGTCAGCAGACTTCTGAGTCGTTGCGGTTCTCGAAGCCTCTGAGTAAGAGTTCGACGCTTCCAAAAATCTATCTGTCCTATCGTACACGTTCGCCCAACAAACATGGTACTCGTGACTCATCGAAACGCTGGATTCGGCTCGATACAAACGCGCTTGGCTCATCCGAGAGTCTGCCATCCTGAAATCGCCAGCTTTCATGTACAAATCGGATATCTGCAGGCACAACTTCAAACCAGCGAGTGTGTCGCCCGATCTTCTCACAGCGCTATCGATGTCAATACCAGAAAGAGTCTCCGCTGCCTGAGCCCACTGACATTCTTCCGAGTAACGAATAGACAGCTGCTCTCTCAGTGTACAGCTTTGTTCCTCGAACGATAACACTCGCACGTGCATCTTGACTAGAAGCTTGTTGGCAAGACTTTTGTGCATCTCCGTGTTCAACTTTGGTAATTCCTGTGCAATCTCTGATATGATCGGACGCGAGATGGCTAACGGCACGCTGTCCGACGCAACTTCGATAATCGAGCGAAAACAACCTTTTGTCAGTCTTCCATCGCGTCTGGCGCGAGGCACGCAAAACGATGGCTCGCAAGATTGAAAGCCAATTGACGATCAAACGTACGGTGATCAATCAGGGACTCAAAAGCGACTTGTTCTCCCCCATCGGTATTCCTGAAGGACGCAAAGACGTCTGAAAGCAGGCGTCTGTACGACTCCACCCTCGAGCCGGGATCCTGCTCGAGCGTTATCGCGTTCAGAGCCTCGTCGATGCTCATCGTGTCGAACACGATGGTGTCGTCGTTATTGTTATTGTTTTTTGCTAACTCTCGTCTCGGTCACCCCTCGCCCTGTCGTCGCGCGGCGCCCTCTGCCGAGTTCAGAGTGAATTGGACGAACGCTCTCGATGGGTGAGAAGCTTCCTCAGAGCTTAACGAACGGGTGTGACGACCGAAGTGCGCCTCGCTCGCTCGTCTTCTTCGATCTCGCGGAGACCGAGGATGGGGCGTCGCGATCGCGGAACGGGTGCGCAGCGCTCCTCGTCCGCGGCGGCGACCGTCATCGCGTGGTCGCGCGCGAACGCGGACGACGCGGCTGCAACGTCAACTAAAGATGGCCGCGGCTTTTTAAATCGGTCGCGGCGACGCCTCGGATGGTCTGAGGTATCTAGCGCCGGCGTTGCGTCAAAGTTAGCGGCGGTGCTCGTTGTGATGATTGGTTTGGTGGCTCGCGTCGCTCTCGGAGCGAACACGTTCGCCCGACAGGCGCCGGTGGGGGATATCGGTTTTAGTGGCTTGGCTGGTCCGCCTGGACGGAGCGGACACGCGACGGTGGTGACTGATGATTCAAAAATGTTTGTGTTCGGAGGGCGAGCGGCAGCGTCAAATGGTGATTATTTGAATGATCTCTGGCTGTACGATTGGGACACCGGTTCGTGGGTTGCGTACGTGGCGAATGAACTGCTTTGCGACCAGTGCTCGGAGTGCGGCGAAGTTGGCTCTTGCTACGATTGGACGGGCTTGAGACCTTACACGGAACCGAAACTCATGGTTGGTAAAAATAGAAAAGAACGCGCAGTTCCGAGCGGAAGGGTTCATCACGCCATGTCGCTCGTGCTTAACCGGGAGACTGGTATTCGAGACACCGTTGTTCTCTTTGGAGGTGAAAGCATTGATTGTACGGATTATTGCGACGATACTTGGCACTACAACATTGATAATAACGTTTGGAACAAGAAAGCTGAGGCGGATTACACTAGAGAACGTCCAGTACGGAGATGGAAACACGCGATGACGGATTACTACGACGCAGTGTTTATGTTCGGAGGTCATTCTCAGAGGCTACTGGCCACAAGCAGCATCAACATCACAACTGCAAATTCTTTCTATTACGACAATGACGCCGAGTACGATTCGACCCGTCCGCTTTTCATGGATGACCTTTGGGTTTATAACGCGACTGAGCGCGAGTGGGATTATTTAGCGCCGTTGTGTACCACGTGTGACCCGAATGCCACCGAAGCCGATGGGACAGCGGCACGCGATGTGAACGGTCCGCGGGGACGAATCAGTCCTAGTCTTGTTAGCTACGGCGACGCATTGTATCTATTCGGTGGTTATGCTTACGGAGGCGAGTCGAATTTCGTGGAACTTTATCCTGTCGGAGAAACGAACCAATATCCATCTCTGCAGTCAAAGTACTTTCTTGATGACTTGTGGAAATATGACATTGTCAGAAATGAGTGGACAGAGCTGAACCCGATCGAGGGGTATTCTGCGCGTCCACCACCAAGATATGGACACTCAGCTGCCGTCGTGATCAAAGGTTCAGATGTTATCATGCTAGTGCAAGGCGGGAATACCTGGCAAGACGAGATAGGTGACATGTGGCAATACAATATCAGTTCTGGAGTGTGGACGGAAGTTGGAGGCGAGGGTCAATTTCCTTCGAGAAGATATGGTGCAACCATGGTTGCTGTAGGCCAAGCGTCAAGCTTGAGAACAGGAACATCGCGTCAAGCTGGACGTGCCCTAATATTCGGTGGCCATGGCTGTCTTAAGGGCAAACTTTACACTGAAGCGGCAAATGCCGCAGCGTCCGAATCAACACAAGTCAGAACTTTTGTTGACACCGATGGCGTGACGTACACTTATTCTGTATCAACATCGGGTGAATTACAGTACAAGACTGCTACATCAGAGTACCAGGTGGCTCAAGTCGGAGATCCTATGCTACTCAAATTGGAGGCAGCCCTGAGTGAAGCTTCATACGGCGAAACGATTTGCACAGAAGAGCTTGATGATCTGTGGCAGTATCTCCCAGATGAGTGCCCCAACGATTGCAGCAGAGCTGGGACGTGTAGCTTCAATGTCTGTAAGTGTATCTCAGGTTTTTATGGTGCAGATTGCTCGCAGCCTGAGTGCCCGGGATCGAACTGCACGTTTGATCCTATTGGCCGCGAAACCATCTGTGAGCACTGCAGTGGTCGGGGAGAATGCGTTGATGGAACTTGTACAAACTGCGCATATCCATCGAGCGGTTTGAGCTGCGAGAACAAAGCAGGCTTGTGCACTACTTGTACTTGCTACGAAGATGTAGGAGAAACGCCACCTGAAGACCTCGACTGCAACATTATTATTGACACTGACTGCGTGTCTAATCCGTCCATCCCAACTTCGGCTGAATGTGCTGGTAATGGCTTTTGTGTTGAAGGTGCCTGCATCTGTTATCCAGGATTCACAGATAGCATGCTGATCACTCGTGTTGGTGACGCTAGAATACCTGCAAAGTACGCCCCCAACGGAACGGTAATCCCGGCGCCAGAATGTGGTTATGACGCTGACTCTGAGACAAAGTGGAATGCAGACTTGGTGACCGACGCATGTGAGCCAGTATACATAGCCGACTGTGGAGGCTTCTTATATCAACTCGCTGGTTCTCGACGAAGAGATCTCTTCGCTGTCTTCGTGCTCATCGCGCTGACGTTTGAAATAGTCCTTAGAACTTAGATTTTTAGAATGTGAATGGAACTCAAGCCAAGTTGCTCAACTTGAGAGCAAAGAGAGTGCGTGAAGATGTCCTTTTAAGTGCCTCACTTCAGTTCGAGCTGCGATGAGCGCTGAAGCATCTCAAGATTGAACACAATTTCTGCATCACCCGTGTATATGTTCAAATAATTGTTCGTTTTCGCCCTCCTACTCAGTGGCGGTGCATCTCGACGCGAGCCAACGGGAGAGAGCGAGCCTCATGTCCGGGGCGGCTGAGCAAAAGTTTGAGCAGGAACTCGTTGAAAAGCTCATTGCAGTCGAGTGTGATGACGCCACGAGTAGAGGCGCCGATGTGTCATCGATAGCGCGCAGAGTTCAGCGTACGAGTCGACAGATTCGTCCCGACATCGCGTGTACAATATCAGGCGAGCAAGAGGGAAAGTTAGCTTTAGCCGCGACTCATCACTGGAGGGCAAAGATGCACGTTCGGCTCTCCCATCTGTACACGGATAAGGCTTGGGAAAGTAAGAAATTTCCACGAAAATTCTACATCAAGTATCGAGGATTTGGTCCAACTCACCAGCGGGATGATCTGGCAGAGTTCAGGAAAATGTATCTCCGGTGTGCTTTGTCAAACGCCTTAAGAGCTGTAGAACTAGCACCGTTTTCTTACGAATGCGTGATGCTCCAGGCGTGTATCTTGTGTTTACTTGTCGGTTTTGGGGGATACACACGCGAGATGTATTGTGAAGACGCCTTGATGACCTGCCGACGGGCAATGTCGTTACACCGCATGCCACAAATTGCAGACGATAGAGAACGCGCAATACTCTACAACTCGACTAGTGATCGCGACGCCCCACGAGAACCTGGCTCAGGAAGATCTCAGGCGACTATGACGTCGCTTTGGGATATGGCCATCTTTTCTGCACACACTGTGGCCGTCAAGCGAGGTGGGTGGGATGCCGACACGTTGTGGGCAAATAGAAGCATCGAAACGGACAGCGGACGTGATGACAAGTCTGTGCCTCATCGTGTGAACACACCGACGACCTCACTTGAGGAGCTGGTAGGTTGGAACATGTGGAGCAATAATTGGTCAGGAATCGATCCGCACACTACCGTCGAAGGAGTTCTAGAAAGCTGTAGTTAGTTTGTCCAATGCAGGAAATATTTGTATTAATAATAATGCTTGTGCCATCAAGTTCACTTCGTCAGCGACGCTCGCCTAAGTCATGTTCTGCGCTCGAAACGCCGTTGACGTCAGAAACATTTTGCGTACGTCACGTGCCTTGAATACAGCAATCTTATTCCTTACAAGCGCTCGTGCGCGGATTGGTTTTCAATGATTTAATTAATTTAATTCAATTATTTCCACATCCATCCACATCTTCTGACCTCAAGAACGAGTTCGACGGTCTCATATCGTCGTAGAAATTCGCTCAAAGTCGATTTCAGCCGTCTGGACCAGATTTGCGACGATTTCAGACAGCACTAATGCCAAGTTGAGCTGCTTCACGAATGACTCGAGCTGCGAAATAATATTTTTTGTAAAGATTTCATCTGTGTCCCGTAGGCGACGAGCGACTACAGATGTGTACGTAATGGCGTGATACACGCGTGGAGTCGCGTGTGGGCTGAAAAACGTACATTAAAACGCACATATGCAACGTAATTGATTTAATTAAAATTAATTTATTTCCTAACTGCTCCGGGCTTGTCGTAGTTTTCCATAAACCACTTCACCGTGGTGTCCATGGCTTCGTTAAAAGGAGTGAATTTGAAGTCTGGAAGGTATTTGCGCAGCTTGGCGTTGTTCGCCGTCTTCTTGAACTGCCCATCAGCCTGTTACGGAAGAATTTACAATTGAGAAAAGTTAACTGATAAATATTTGTGAAACGTACCTTGGTCGTGTCAAAAGTGACCTCTCCCTGGAAATCGAGCGCCTTCGCGACCGAGTGAGCCACATCAGCGATGCTAATCTCATCTTCCTCTCCAACTGTGGCCAGAAACGATCGCCAACGGTTAGTCAGTGACGCGAATGAAATAATTCAACTTAAAATAATTTATTTTTCGCAAAGTGCGTGTGACGCATCTCAGAGATGTGAACGCACCAGACAAGATGATCGGATCCGATTCTTCGTATTCGCGCATCGTCCAGATCATCAATCGCGCGAGATCAGTCGAGAAGATGAACTGTCGCAGTGGTTTGCCCGAGCCCCAGATGGTGAAGGGTTCACCCTTTTGCTTGCACAAGTATCCTCGGTGGATCAAACCAGGGATGACATGGCTATCATCGAGATGGAAGTTGTCATATTTACCGAAAATGTTCGTCGGAATGACGGCGGTGAAGTTGCAACCGTGTTGAGCCTTGTACATACGGTTTTGAAGGTCCACCATGCGCTTTGCGTAAGCGTAGCCTTCATTGGAGAAGTGCGGTGGTCCGTTGTGAATCATGGTTTCGTCTATTGGAAACGTCGTCTTGTCCGGGAAGATGCAAGTGGAGAGGCACGACACGAGCTTCTTGATGCCTGTGAATAAGTCAAGTGAGTGAACATTTCTTGCATCGTCTGCGGTAGTAGTTTACCTCGCTTGTGGCACTCTTGAAAGATGTTGTCGTTCATCGCTATGTTGTTTCTCCAAAACTCAACCTTGTATTTCTGTCATGAATCGCACGAGATCGCCAGGGTCAGTACGTAGTAATGCTGCGATCTATAGAGACGAGTAGAGGAGCGTCATCGTGCCGATATAATGTACGATACGCACCATATTCGCGAACAAACCGCCAACTTGAGCCGCAAGATGAATCACATGCGTCGGCTTGTACTTTTCAAACATCGCCGCCGTCGAAGCCGGGTCACACAGATCAGCGTCCTGAGGTCGCGCGTTGAGAGCAAATTGAGTCAGTGTCCACGGTCACACGCGCGCATCCGAGCCAAATCGCCTCACGAGACCGCGTACGTTGGCTGAAAGCGTTGCATACCTTGGATGATGCAAACACCCACTCCTCATCCGCCGGCTTTTCAGCCTCGATAACCTCCCGAATGGCACTTCCGACGAGGCCGGAGCCACCGGTGACGAGAACGACCTTCTTATCTCCCATTCTTCGTCGACGTTTCCCACTCACGCGCCGAGATGAGGTCACGTATGGGACGCCTTTCTGCCCACAAACGTACGCGGAACAAAGTTACGGAGGGTCACGTTCGGCTTTTACATATGGGTAAACAGTGATATCTTTCTGAAGGCTCGGTCAGGGCGGCCAAGTCGAGCCGGTTGTTCGTCAGTGCGTCGCGCACCGTCCGCGTAGGAGGAGACGCCATGGGAGATGGTGACGGCGAAAAAGCGATCGAGGTTGACGCAAATGATGCACCTTTGGTGAGCAAGCCGTCCGGCGGGTTCGGCTTCAAAAAGCGACCCTCAGGAGGGCGAGCGAACGCGAGGAAGCGCGCCACCAACTCGGATTCGGACGAGGAAGGACCGTCCACTGCGACGACGACGGCGAGCGCGGAAGAGTTTGTCGCCGCGAAACGAGTCAAGCAGGCCGCGTTGGGAGCATCGTCCCGAGATGCAAAGCAGGGATACGAGCGTTTCGCGTTCGAGGCGGATAAGACACTCCAGAAACGCGGGGACATGGGTGCGACGGCGCAGTTGGAAATTAACACTTCCAAAGACCTTGACGGACGAGCCATGCGCGAGCAAGTGCTGCGACAAGCCGTGGAAAGAGCTGATGGATTTGATGATGATAAGAAATACCGCGGTACGAACGCGTACGTGGACTATAGAGCCGGCTTTAGGCGCGAACAGACGATAGCTTCAGAGAAGGGGAGAGGCGCGCACGGTCCAATGCGCGCAGCGACAAACATTCGGTCGACATTTGTGATGGATTACAAACCAGACATTTGCAAGGATTACAAACAGACTGGTTTTTGTGGTTGGGGTGATGCTTGTAAGTTCCTTCACGATAGAGGTGACTACAAACAAGGATGGCAGCTCGACAAAGACTGGGAAGAGAAGGAGAAAGCTCGCAAGGCGGCTGAGGCTCGATTAGCTAGACTTGGGGAAGATGGCGTGGAATCCGAGGAAGAATTCGAAGAAGATGACCTTCCTGAGAAGTGCGGCATTTGCAATACCCTCTGGGTCGACGCAAAGTTTCCAATTATGACGGCTTGCAAGCACTATTTCTGCGAACGATGCGCGCTGCAGCACAACGCAAAGAGCGCAGAATGTTATCAGTGCGGCAAGGAGACCGGAGGAACATTCAATGCCGCGAAGGAGATCGTCAAACGCGTGAAAGAAGTCAAAGCGACCGGTCGAGAGTGGGGAACGAAGCGTAAGAAGGAAACAAAAGAAGACGATAAAGCGGCCTCCGGCCAGGCAGGTTGGCTTCTCGGATAACGCAAGTACATTTAGCATTCTAGATAAACAAAAAAGAATAGATCGCTACATAACATGATAAATCGAAACTTACTTCGAAGCCTCTTCTGGGGTGAGAGTGACCATTTCGTTCACCGCGTGGACTTGGTCCTGGAGCTCTAACCAGATGCACTTGTACACCATGCGCTGTCTGTTAACAGAGCTCTTTCCTTCGAAAAGCTTCGACACAACCTTAATGGACACGTGGCGCGCGTTTCCAGACTCATCCCTAACCTCGACTTGGTCCGTTTCCAAGCCTTCACCGATCTTTGCTCGCATCGCAGCCACGAGCTCGGACGTGATGTTGTTACCCTCCCCTCCACTGAAAGCCGCTCTCGGAACATACCCTTGAACCAACGGCGCCATCCTCGCGCGACGCACAACAGAGGTGGCAGAGGATGTGGTTAACGCTCTCGCGCATCGCAGCATCATCGCTGCCATCGCGCACGTCAAATTATGCGGTGGAGAGCGCGCTCTCGGTGCTTTCCATAACCCTGCCGATTAACCCTAGCCCCCTGTACCGAAGCAGATTTTGTCCAACCGTCTCCTTCCAAAGCGCCGAACACTTCGACGCGGTCGGAGATAATCGGCCAGTATGTCGGTCGCAAAGGTGAGTCTCAATGAGGATTATGCGAATCTGTCGCCCTCGTCTCGCTTTCGGCTGTCCAAGCGCGCGTTGAGACGACAGAGTACCCTGAGGCAACCACCTACTCGAACGAGCGCTACATTTCAGCAGGACGCATCTTCTGGCGTAGATTACCACACCTGGCGGGGATACAAAGTCGCCTATAGATCATCGGGGTCAAGTGGAACCCCGATGGTGCTTATTCACGGGTTCGGAGTGTCGAGTTATCAATTCCGAGACAATATAGAGGAGCTCGGAAAGCGCCACCGCGTGTACGCGCTAGACTTGGTTGGTTTCGGCGCATCTGACCAACCGAAGGTCGATTATCAGATGGAGTTCTGGAGAGACCAAGTGATTGATTTCGTAGAAAACATTGTTGGTGAACCCGCTGTGCTCGTCGGTAACTCTATAGGATCCCTTACGGCGGTTCATGTCGCTTCAGAGTCGCCAAAGTCTGTCGCCGGGATAGCACTGATCAACTGCGCTGGAGGCATGAACAACAAGGTCAAACGATTGGATGGTGACTTTGACGGCTACGGTTGGGAATACAAGGCGATAGTTCCTATTTTTTCCGTTGTTCTCGCGGTGATAGATGCCGTATTGAAAGTTGATGCCGTTGCGAAACCTCTATTTGACGGCGTTCGTGGAGAAGAAAATGTTCGAGGTGCGCTGGCGAAGGTCTACATGGATCCCAGTCGTGTCGACGATGGGCTCGTAAAATCCATTTGTGGTGCCGCTAGTCGCGAAGGCGCTTTCAGAGCATTCGTCAAGATCCTCACGGGTCCGGCTGGTCCTCGTCCCGAAGAGCTCATGCCGCGCGTAAAATGCCCGATGCTCATCCTTTGGGGCACAAAGGATACCATCACTCCGCTCAACTTTCCCTTAGGCCAATACTTTTTCAATTTGCCGAAAACTCGAGAGCTCAAGACAGATTTCGTTCAATTTGACGGAGAGGGCCACTGTGTTCAGGACGACAACCCGCAGGTTGTCAACGAAGCTCTCAAAAATTGGGTCGCCGAGCTCTGAACATGATAGATAATCACCGCTGAGTGATTTGATTGATTACCGCCGCGCACCTCGCATAGCTCGCGCTCGCTCCACTAGCATCGCTCTCATGTACACTAGCATCCAACAGCAACACCATCTATCTATCCATCTATTACAACAAGACGATATCGACGTCATCGTGCGCACCCTGAAGCAACATCTCTCCCGCAAAGTCCAACAACTTTCTCTTCTTCGCCGCTCGAAGCGTTCCGTTGAGCGCCTCGAACGCGTTCGCGATCCCTTCGTCTCTGAACAGCGTTCCAAATTTCACCCTACATTTCCCAGTTTCCGCGTCCACGGTTCCTAGTCGTTCTCGTATCTCCCGAACGAGCGCGCGCACTTCCTCGTCCACATCCATTCCTCTCTCCACAGGTCGGTCGACTCGCTCGCACCGACGACACCCGCGACGACGTGTGAGTCCTATCCTATCCTCGCCCGGTCCCAAAGCCGGGTGCGGCGAACTCGGCACAGTGTCACGTTTAAATGACGATTCATGAACCTTCAAATAACGAGGGGGTCACGAAGAAATGGGAGACACCAATGTAAAATACATTTACCCGACCCGTCCGCGGACTCCCCTTCGTCCACGTCGGACGGATTGGTTGGGTGGACGTCAAACGCGAGACGCGCACGAGGTTCCGTCGGAGGAGGAGGAGGAGGACGACGACGATGAGTGGGGTGGAGAACCCTACGTCGGCGTCGACGTCGGGTGAAGGGGCGGCAGACTCCGAGACGACGACGGGACCGAGCGGGACGAAGAAGCAGTTGGACGGGGGTGCTGACGCACCGACGACACGCGAGGCGAGGAGGGATTGTGGGAACGAGCACCCGGGTGCGGTGGACGACGAAGAGCAGTGGTCGACGATGGAGGTGCACAGACGGTTGGTAAACTTGAACATCAATTCGTCCACGTCGAGCGGGTCGACGAGCGAACGGAAAAGCTCGAGCGAGGGGAAGACGCCGACGGAGAGCGGAAGCTCGTCGTGGGGCGCGAGCGCGGGGAGCGGGACGCCCACGGGGGTGCTGCAGACGCGGATAACGTCCAAGGCGAAGGTTGGAGAGGTGAAAGTGGGAGAACAAAGATTTGATGCGTTGAATCAATACATATTGATTAAAGATTTAGGGAGAGGATCGCACTCCAAGGTTCAACTGGCGATGAATCAGTACGACAACGTGCTGTACGCCGTCAAGTGGACCGACGCTCGCGTGGGATCTAGGAAGGCGACGCGAAAGGAGATTGCGGTTTTGAAGAAGCTACACCATCCAAATATCCGCACGCTTCACGAAGTCATCGACGATGAGGGTAAGACTGAGCTCATTCTCGTGCTCGAGTATTGCGAAGTCGGACCAATCTTCACGAGATATAACAAGATGCCGCTGAGCGAAGACGTGTTGCTCGGATACGCGAAAGATATCGTGCTGGGATTGGATTATTTGCACTCTCTTAACATTGCCCACATGGATCTCAAACCTGAGAACATGCTGAAGTGCGCGGATGGATCTGTCAAACTTGCAGACTTTGGAGTCAGTTTCATCCACGACCTAGTGTCCTCATCCGGCGTGGAGAACCGTCTCGTTGGTACCCCAGCCTTCTTAGCTCCCGAAGTGCTGTCGGAAGATGGATACGATCCGTTCAAAGCAGATATATGGTCTTTGGGCGTCTGTATCTACAACATGGCGACGGCTAAGCTCCCGTTCTTGGGGAAAACCGTGTATCAAATTGTGAATAAGGCACGGTCCACTGAATTGTCGTTTCCGGAGGATGTTCGACTGTCGAGTGATTTGATGGATCTTTTGCGTAGGATGCTCTGTGTAGATCCGGAGAAGCGGATAAAAATTGCGGGAATCATGCACCATTTCTGGGTCACGGAGGGCGGCACGAAGCCCCTGGCGAGACCACTTACTGAATTGCCTCACACCGTGGTCGAGGTTACAGAGGAAGAAATCGCAGGCGCTATTCGCACAGATCCGCTGTCTGCACTATTGCAACCTGCTTTCAGTCGAGTTGAGTTCAAAGACGGCGATATTCTCATGCGCAAAGGAGCGATTGGTGAGGTAATGTATTTCATTAACAAGGGTGAATGTGAGGTGTTGATGGATGCTGTCGGAGTCGACTTGGATACAATCAATCCGGAGACTGATTCAGACGTGCTCGTCGTTCGCATCGCCGGCGAAATAGTAGGCGAGATCGCCTTCTTAAAGGCTATGGAAGGCATAAGAGAACGAAGAACAGATGTTCACGGTTATCGTACCGCGACAGTCAGAGCAAAGGGGCCGGTCGAGTGCCTGGCAGTCACAATTCGGGACATGATGCGCGCTCTCAACAAGGATGAAACCGCTCGAGTGCGTCTCGTTCGTAGCGCTTCATTCAAACTCGATCAAAACGAGGAAGTGCGCTTACAATTGAGTACTTCTAGGAGGAGAAGTATCGACTCTGAACGCAGTGAAGATGCAGAAGAGCAATTCGTGCCTTTCCAGCCGACGAGAGAGATAAAGGTCCTGTATGCAGAGGATAGCATGCCGACTCAGATGATTGTGAAGGCTTTCTTCCGAAAAATAGGAAATGTCAAGGTTGAAATAGCGAGCGATGGGAAGAAAGCATTAGATGCTGTCGCAAAGCCGAATTCAGACTTTGATCTCATCCTCATGGACTGTCAAATGCCCGTGATGGATGGACTAGAATCAACGAGACAAATTCGAAAACTTGATTTGCGCAAGGCGACCATTCCAATTGTTGGAGTTTCTTCTGGAATTCAAGGTATGGATGAGAAGGAGTGCTTGGACGTCGGTATGAACGATTTTGTTCTCAAACCTTTAAACGTTCACATGCTTGAGGATGTCGTCCGTAAAAACTTGCCTGATCTCTTCTCAGAGGCAAACACAAATGAAGAGTGAAGACGTGTAATATCACGCTGTACACCATGCTAAATATCGTTTCCTTCATTTTACAACACTAACTCTATCCCTTCTTTCGTGGCATCGTCTTCGCTGCCGCTGACCAAAGCGCCTTTTCCAGCTTTGACGGCGTCAATTCATCATCATTGAGCTCCTCGCAGCGACGTTCCAGCGCCTTGAGAAAATCGCGATAGCGCGGCAGAGAATACCGATCCTTATCGTTCACCCCAAGACCGATCACCACCACGAGCGCCTCGTCAGAGAAGAAGGGATATCGTTCGTCGGCGAAAGACATGTACGCCGCAGCCGTAGCCGGGCCGATTCCTTTCAAGGCGAGCAAAGGATTCATGGCGGTTATCATTTCGCCGTCGTTCTTCGCTTTGCTCGCGAGCGCAAAAGCTTCCTCGGTCGCCTTTCGCACCCCTTCCTCCGTCTGACCTTGGGCGTACTTTAACAAACCCGGTCTTGTTTTCCCTCTAGTGAGCTTCCACTCCACCACCGTGACGTAATCCGTCTTGGAAAGCCTTCCATCTCTGTTAATCTTTTCTGGGAGTCCATCGATGGCGTCATCTAGTTTCTCTAGTTTGGGTTTTCCGAGCGCTCGAAGTCGATTCTTATACTCGGAAAGCTCAGCGCGCCACTTCTTGGCATCACTTTTCACCTTCCAGAGTTCCACCGCCCCGGGATGGGCGATCGGAGGCATCTACGCTAGCGTCGCGAGCCCAAGTCTGGAGGCGTTCTCACTCAACGAACGCAGTCAAAGTCGAGGTCCTCATTTCCACCCGAGCGAGGCAAACGTCACAACCGGACCAGACCGGACCGCCGACCATGGGGGCGGTCAAGCCAAAGGAGAAGAAAAAGGCGACCGCGTCGCCGGCCGAGGAGAAGAAGAAGAACCCGGCTGCGAGCTTTCTCGGTGGCGCCTCAGCCGGTCTCGTCGCGAGCCTCTTGTTGCAACCGTTCGAGGTTGTCAAGACGCGCATGCAAGGGGGGAAAATCAGAGGCGCGCGAGGCATGGCTGCCGTGGCGACGGAGGTTGTAAAGAAGAATGGTGTCGGTGGGCTCTGGCACGGGGTGTCGGCGTCGTGCGTCCGCACGACGGCTGGAGCGGGGCTATACTTTTTTCTTCTCGAACGCGTGACGAGGGAGGTTCTCGCGAGCGACTTTCATAAGGAGGCATCTCCGTTGGCGCGATCGGTCGCGACGTTTGCGACGGGTGCTTCTGCGAGAACGGTAGCCGCAGTGTTGCTCAATCCAATCACCGTGGTTAAAACGCGCATGGAATACTCGAGCGGGGTGACGAGCAAGGGGCTTGTCTCTACTCTGAGCGCCGTCGCGAAGAAGGAGGGTGCCAAGGGATTGTTTTCGGGATTGGGAAGCACGGTTGCCCGGGATGCTCCATTCTCTGGACTCAACCTTTTAGTTTTTACGCAAACTCGAACGCTGATGAAGGAGGTGGCGCGATTGCAGGATCGGGAAGTGGGGTCTGTCGATACATTTATCGCTGGCGCGCTGGCTGGGGCCGGCGCGACATTTTTGACTCATCCACCAGATGTCATTCGTACTCGGGTTCAACTGGGCCAAATGATGAGTGCGCAAGGAATTGGACGTGCGAGCGCTCCCGCGCTCTCCATAGCGAGCATAGTTCGCGAGGAAGGGATCCGAGCGCTGTGGGTCGGCTCTCTTCCGAGAGTCGCTCGTCGTACAATCCAACAAGCCATCACCTGGAGCATGTTCGATTTCGTCTCTCGCGCGTTTGGAGGGAATACGATTGTGAAGTGATGTGATTTTAGCGTCGATTAGTCTGTTATTAATAGCACAACCAAGGTTAGATGTCGATAAATAACCTAGCAGAAAGGACGTCAGCGAGTGGCATCCGCATTCGCCACTCTCTGCTCTTCTTGTTCATACCCTGACCCTTCTTACCGGATCTGTTCGATTCGACGTCGGCAAGCTTCCATTCCACGTCATCATCCGTTACATCAGTAATCTCCATCGTCTTCGTCACGACTTCGGCGGATTCCGGGTCCTTGTAGCTCACCTCCATCATCAAGTCTCTGAAACGCGCGAGCTCCTGCGGCACTCGAAGCTTTCTCGTCGCGCCTGGACTGGCGACTTCGATCGCCACGTCGTCCGGAAACCCTCGAGAGTCGAGAATGACGTTGTGCGCTCGTACAATGGTCGTCAACTCATCGAGCGTCGGCGAGCCGTACTTGTCTTGCAATTTGTCGATACTCACCAACACGCGCTTGCGCGCCGTGTTCACCTTGAAGGAGAAAATATCATACTCACCCTTCAGCCCATCCTCTTCGAGCGCCTTTCTCAGGCACTCGAGCGCCAACGCCCCGTATTCAGTCCCAGCCGTATCGATATCCTCTCCGTTTCCTCCTTCAAAGTCCTCATCCAGAGTCACTTCTTCCTCGACGTCAAAGTCTTCGTCCAGCACGTCCTCTTCACCCTCGTCCTCGTCGCCGCCACCTTTCGACTTTGACGAAGCCTTCTTCGCTCGCACTCGCCATACACCACTCCTCCATCGCATTCCTCCGTCACCGCTCAGTCTAACCCCCGTCCTCATCGCCATCATCGACGAAGACGCCGACGAGAACAAACACCGACAACAGCCGCCAGCAGTCTCTCGTCTTCCCGTTCTCTCTCGCACCGCTCTCACCGTCGCCATCGTCGTTCTTCCGCCCCTTCGCGTCGACGTCGCCCTCGTGACGGTGGTTTCGAGCGTTCGAGCGCACAGTCGTCGCGCCGTCGTGGACATCATCGTCGTCATCGTCGTCGTCGTCGTCTGCGGAAACAACAAACAACTCGAGAGGCACTCGGGCGATGAGTGGGTCGTCCATCGAGGGTTCGTGACCCATCATACCTACGGACTTGAAAAATTTTGAGTCGACTGATTGGTTTCGACGTCACACAGAGCGACGGGCGTGATTCGTCGTTTCGATCGCGAATAGGAACCCCCTCGGTCGTCCGGCGACGTTTCGATGAGCGCGAGCGGTGAAGAGGAAACCCTCCCGACGGGTAAAGGCGTCCTAGGGTACCTGAGAAGGGGATGGCGCGCGTGTGAGGAACGGTTGAATGACGTGAATGAACGGTACACGTTTGAGCTCAATCCAGAGTATCGGTTGAAGTTGAGAAAGAGGTGCGAGATTATTTATTTACGACGTGCGACGTGATGAGGGAGGGATATGGATCTATCTATCCATCTATCTATCGGCGTTGGTGCTCAATGACTAGACTGACTGACTTTGAACGTTCGTCGCGGCATCGTAGGATTGGACCAACAAGCGTTGGTTTGCGTTTTGACGCGCACGCACGCAGTTATCAAGTGGCTCTCAAGCACAGTAGAGCGGATGGAGAGGACGAGGATGAGGTCGAGGAAGACAAGAGGCCGATTCTTTGGAAGGCGATGAAAAAGATTGTCATTCAACCAGAGGAGAAGAGGGTGCAGGCGTACACGCAGAGGTTGTCGTACGGGCCGTTGTCGCTTCAAGGCATCGGAGAGTACGACAGAGAGACCAACGAGTGGGGAATCAGATGGCAGCTGCAGACATTTCACAAGGAGAAGAAGCGTTTACGGTCCGCACCGCTGGAATTGAATGATCGCGTCACGGGATGCTTGAGGTGGGATGTGAAGAGTGACGCTCCAGAGGCTGAAGGCAAGTACACTTCGGCGGAGCGATTTTCCTTTGACGTAGACGTCGGCTCGTACCACGTGCACGTGCCACGTCTCGAGTTAAAGGTAGACCTGTGAAAACGGCTCGAGTGTGAATTATGATGATGACGTAGCGATCAATGGATATGAATATTAGATTACATCTATGCACGGCGACTATGTTCTTCCAGAATTAACCAAATAGCGTCTTGAACGCAATGTTTGAACTCATGTTGTCGTATTTGTACTCGCATACGTCCAAACACTTTTCGAATTCAGCGCGCTCGTCTTCCGGAACCTTAACGCCAAATAACACCTGACCGACGCGACCGCCATCGCTGCGGTAGTGGGTCATCGTGATCGCCCACTTGGGACTGATAAAGTCGAGAAAGTTTCCGAGCGCGCCAGCGCGTTCCGGAATTTCCACCTTGTACAGCACTTCATTTTCAACGTGACCTTGACCCCCAGTCATGTGGCGCAGGTGGAACTGCGTCGTCTCATCGTTAGACAAATCCACAGTCTTAAATCCCAGAGTCTCCATGCGTGCCATCGTATCTTGCACGTCTTGCAAACTAGACACCTCAATTGAATACAAGACGCGTGCATTTGCACCTTGCACCCGATACTTGAACTCTGAAATATTGATGTCGCCAACAGTCTCCACAAACTTTTTGAACGCACCGTTCGCCTCCGGGATAATACTCAAAAGAGTCGCTTCTTCCTTGCCACCCTGGTCCGCAATCTCGGAAATGACACGGAGACGATCAAAGTTCATGTTTGCGCCAGAGGTGATGGCGACAACCTTTCCCTTGAACTTGTTCGCTTGACAGTACGCCTTGGCACCCGCCACGGCGACAGCGCCAGCCGGTTCGAGGATCGATCTAGTGTCCCCGAAAACATCCTTGATGGCAGCCGCGATCTGGTCCGTCTTGACGGTGATGATACCGTCAACCATGCTTTGGATAATCTCAAAGCAGTCGCGGCCCGGCTCTCGTACAGCGACTCCATCCGCAAAGCCATCAACCTTGTTCAACTTGACAATCTCCCCTCTCGCCAAGGAAATCGCCATCGCGTTCGCACCGGCGGGTTCCACACCGATCACACGAACCTCGGGACGAATAGCCTTGATGTACGCCGCAATGCCCGCGGCGAGACCGCCGCCGCCAATGGGAACAAAGACAATTTCCGCATCTGGAAGTTGTCGCATGAGCTCCACACCGACGGTCCCTTGGCCAGCGATGACGAAGGGATCATCAAAGGGCGGAATGTAAGTCAAACCCTCTTCTTTAGCCCGCTTCTTCGCGTACGCCTGGGTTGCGTCGTAGTTTTCCCCAACCAACTCCACCGTTCCGCCGAGTCGACGGACCGCTTCAACCTTGATAGCCGGCGTCGTCACCGGCATGGCGATGATCGCCTTACACCCGAGCTTCTGACCAGAGAGCGCCACACCTTGCGCATGATTACCAGCCGAGGACGTAATCACCCCTCTCGCCCGTTCCTCATCTGTGAGCTGTTTCATCTTGTTGTACGCTCCTCGAAGCTTGAATGAAAATACTGGCTGCAAATCCTCACGCTTGAGATAAATGTCAGTCCCAATTTTCTCACTCAACCTCGGCGCTAATTCACACGGCGATTCGATCGCCACATCGTAGACATCAGCCGTTAAAATCGCTCGCAAATACCACGCTTCGCGGTTCACGTCAGTATCCTTCGGCGCCGCTCTCTGCACCGGTCCCATTTCGCCATCCACTAGCAACAACTCCTCCGGGTCCACGAGCGGGAGCTCTCCTTCCGGCGCCGGCGGTCTCACCAACGGCGCGAACACCCCTCGACGCACATCTCGCGGTTGCTGTCGAGACGCGTCGAGTCCAACGCTTCGGAACGCCGCTCGACGGGTCGTTCGCGGCTCTGCAACCGCAGAGACACGACGACGAGGTTCACCGGCCGTGTTTACTACAGAACACACTGGCAAGGCGGACGCCGTCATCATTCTCGTTCGTTCGGTTCCGACGACGCAGCAGACGAAGAGTCTCGATGTGTGTGAGTACTAGTGACTGTACCGCGCTTTCGAGTGAAAGATACGAAGAACGGGTACGCGGTCGCACGTCCCACGCACGGAAGACGAGGCGATCAGTGAGGAGGGACGACGGATTTTCTTAATTGAGGGCAAAGGGTTTCGCATGGCTTGGCATTGAAATACAGAATACAGAGCTAAAATTGATGAATGCAACGTCGTGATGCGTCGAGCTGATGAAGGTTCTAGATGAAAATCTACTAGTGATATATGAATCACGCCGGGGCGCTGTGGATATTGTTCGATCCGACGCGGTAACGCGCCGGAGCCGCGGTGACGCCGTAAACGACGCCGCAGCTGTTCCAACCGGTTCCTGGGATTTTACACAGACGCAAACGGCGATGAGGAACCGAGGTCCAGCGAGTGCCGAGAGCAGGTTTGAGATTGCTTCCCTGATCGTCAGCGAGAGACTCTTGACCGGTGCTGACGGTGTGGTTGGTGTAGAGAGCCGCCGTCTTGCGCGTCGTGGCTAATCCGCGCAACATAGCCGCCACCGTCGCCATGATTGTATATCCCTGATGATGCGCCTTAGTGAGGAGCGGAGAGAGGAGAGCGGAGAGAGAATCGATGACAAGGAGCCCCATCGTCGCGTGCTCGGGGTTATTGTCGTCTTCGCTCGCCTCCTCGCCCAACTGGGAGAGCAAATTTAACAAGGAGAAGACGTCGTGACACCGGTGGACGGCAATCAAGTTGAGCGTCTGCTTCAAGTGCGCCACCACCTCTTCCCTCGCCGCGTCGTCGGCAAAAAACCCTCTATGAAACTGTTTGATCCTCGTCGCCGAGAACCCACCCGTGGTATCCACGTAAACCACCCGATGTCCCAACGCCGCCGCCGAAGCCGCCGCGCTCAGGCAGAGTTGCGTCTTCCCGCTCGCGCTCGGCCCGGTAATCTCCGTCACCTGCCCTTGTCGCAACCCACCCCCGAGTAAATCATCAATCCCATCGCACCCGGTTGGAAGAAAGTTCAACAGGCTCAACTGTCGTTCAATCACCGTTCCGTCCACCGCGTTGGCGCACACTTCGGCGTAAATCTCTTCCAAAGTCGCCTTGGACGTCGTCGCGTTGTTATTATTCATCGGAACCAACGCTTCCCGCATCCGTCTCGCTCGTCCCAACTCTCTCCTCGCTCGTCTTCCTCGAATCTCCATCGCCCCGTCGTCGTCGTCGTCGTCGTCGTCTTCCGGGGCTATCGCTTCTTCCTCGCTCACCCATCTTCGTTCAACCACTCCCACTCCGCGGTGCGCGTCCTCGTCCTCGTCGTCCTCGCCAGCCTCCTCGCGCACACTTCTCGTCATCGACACGAACGCCGACGCGCACCCACCTTTTTTTCGGCTAAAACCTCACCGTCGGGTCGTCGTCCGTCGTCGCCGTCTGTCTGTCGTCCGTCGTCCGTCTGTCGTCCGTCTGTCGTCCGTCTGTCGCGCGCCCAGACGAATGGACATTCAAACGTCGTCGTCGTCGTCGTCGTCGTCGTCGTCGTCAAAAAGTCTTACATTTTACAACACGGGTGAGAAATAACGCACGCACGCACCCATCGGCGGCGCCCTCATGGAGGGAGGACGATTGATTTTGACTCACTCACTCGGTCACTTGATTTGATTCACTCAGTCGGTGTTTCAGTCGGCACTGGACGACGGACGGACGGACGGACGGACGGACGGAACGAAACCGCGCACTCTGCCCCGAGGAAGCGCGCGCGCGTTTGCACCGGCGCCGAAAGGAAACCGAACGATGAGCGCGATGATCGAGACGCGCGCCCGAGGGGCGACCCGAGGGGCGGCGCACACCTTGGGGGTTTTGATCCACGGGGAAACGGAACGACCGGAACCGGTGACGGGGGCGGACGAGGACGGCGAGGGCGGGGACGAAGCGTCGGAGGCGAAGGAAGAGGTGAAGGGTGAGGCGGAAAAGTACGCGGACGCGCTCATGGAGAAGAGCGACGGTGAAATCTTGGACGAGCTCTTGGCGCAAGGAGAGACGCTGTTTTCAGACGGCGGGGACAAGGAGGCGAGCGGAGTGGTCTCGGTGATGAGTGCGTTGGCGCGGAAGAACGGTGGAAAGGCGGCGATGAAACGAGTGATGGAGTGTGTGACGGCGAGCGCGTCTGAACGCGTGGATTTGCGGGTTCGATGCGCGATTTCGTTGTACAACGACGCGGCGGATGCAGAGGAGAGACTTGAAATGTTTGAGCTCTTGGCGGCGTACGCGACAAAGGCTAAGCAGACTCGCGTGCTGGCGATGCTGGTGGAACACGCGAGCGAAAACGTGGATTCGTGGGGTGATGATGTCAAGACGCAGCGCCGCGTGCTCAAGTCGTGCGTGGACTTGCTCAAGCAGTTGGAGGACAGAGAGGATGAGTTGTTTTCGTGCATGATCAAATACTTAGCCACCTTTGAGAATGACGCCGGTGCGGTTGGTGAAGCGACGGAAATCGCCAAGGAAGCCGCCAAGGCTTTCATCGCTTCCCCTACCATGTTCCACGGTGACTTCTTAGCGCTCAAGGGTGTCCAACAGCTTGAATCGGCTGACGCAAACACCTTCAAGGTTTTGTCAACCCTCTTGACTGGCACGGTGAGCGACTACAACGCGCTCGTCAAGGGTAACGCTTCTTTGGTCTCCGGCTTGGGCTTGGATGCGGATGAATGCTTGGCCAAGATGCGCATGATGGGTTTGTCCACGCTCGGTAAGAAGGGCGAAGCGACGTACGCCGAGATTAAGGAAGCGTTGCAGTGTGAAGATGGCGAGGTTGAAGAGTGGGTGGTGCGCGCCGTGGGTTCCTCCGTCATTGATGCAAAGATGGATCAAATCAACCAACGCGTCGTGTTCACTAGATGTACCGATCGCACGTTCTCTGGAGCCGAATGGAAGGAGTTAAGCTCTAAGATTTCGACGTGGCGAGGACAAATTGAGCGCCTGCAACAAACGCTCTCCGCAAAGTAACGCTCTAAGCCATCTCGCTTGGACGACACAGTAGGTATTGAAATGCTATGATACGAATGATTCTATTAATAAACTGCTAAAAACGCCGCGCGCGAAACCCATTACTCCCACAGAATGCAAACGCCGTTTTTACACGCAGAGGCGAGATTACCTGCCGAGTTCCACGCGCACGTGGCCACGGTGGCGTCATGGCCGTGTAGAGTCGTCAACAGTCTGCCATCTTGCACACGCCATATGAATAAGCTACCATCGGCACCACCCGAAGCGATGTTTTCTCCATCTGGAGAGACGCACGGGTTGCTCCAGTCCGTACCGACGCGATACTTCGGAGCTGAGAAGACTTTGACCACGTCCATCGTTCGAATGTCAACCAGCTTGAGCGTATTGTCTCTGCTATTCGTCAAGATTTCGTTTTGATTCGGCAGAGTCACGACGGAAGTCACGACAGTGTTGTGGATGGTCGACTCTCTCGCCACATCAGCGCTACGTATGTCCCAGACTCTGATGGCGCCGTCAAAGTGAGCCGAGTACGCTCCTTGCTCGGTTGAGTCGAAAGTGACAGAATACACATTGCTTGGCGTCAACATGGACGTGGTCACGTGGCCGCGAGTCAGATCCCACAGCTTCAAATTACGATCCGACGAGCACGAGATGGCTCGCTTGGCATCGCTTTGGCTCATCTGCGCTGCGGTGACCTTTTGCGCGTGGCCAGTGAGTCTGTGCTTGACTCGTCCAGTGAGCGCATCCCAGAGTTGAAGCGCGCAATCCGCGGACGCACCGAGAATGAGGGAATCATCCGAGGAAAACGATACATCCAAGACAGATCCAAACATTCCTTCTAATTCGTTTGTCCGAGCACCCGTGTTCGTATCGAACATCGCAACCAATCTATCATCGCCGGCGCACGCAATCGTGTAACCGTCATGGGACAAAGCGACGCGGTGAACCCCACCTCGGCTACTCTGCAGTATGTGGCGCTTCCTAGACGGCACTCCATGATTCATCGTGCCCGATATTGACAGCGCCTTCATGCTCGCCGCGGAAGCTTCTGCTAATCCTTCCGCCTTTGCGTTGAGCTCGGCGCTCTTCTTTTGACGCACCAAGTCTGCGTACAAATCGTTTATTTCATTCATCTTCTCCGCCTCTTTCATCTTCATATCCATCAACCTCTGTAAAAGCTCTTCGTTTTCCTTTTCCAAGCGTTCAACTTTCCCCATGACGGCGTTCTTAAGCGCCGACTGCGATTCCGCTTCGATGAGCGCTTGGGACTCTGACTTGCGCGCCTCTGCGAGCGAACGCTCTGCAGCCACGACGCGCCGCTCAGCCTCCTCCTTTGCAGATTTGAGCGACTGCACCTCTTCTTCTAATTTCTTCCCCTCTAATTTCGCCGCGTCCAAAGCTTCCTCGGCTTCGGACGCGCGTCGGCTCGACTCGGCGTGCTTCTTAAACGCCTCTGTCACCTCTGCGCGTAAACGTTGCGCCTTGTCCGATTCAGACGTCGTCCCAGTTTCCCCAGACCCACCAGCGCGCGCCAACGCCAACTCTTCCTCGAGTGCAATCGCATGCGCTTCCTTCTCTCGAGCCCGCACTTCGGCGCGCGCGCACATCCGCGCGCACTCCACGACTCGTCGTTGCAACTCTTCGCATTCGGTAAACAACTCCTCACAAAGACTCGTCGTCCCGCACTTCTCTCGCGCGTTGCGCTCACCGATTCGTTCGCGAATCGCCTCGTCCACATCCTTTGCGAGTTTCGACGACGGGTCGAGCCTCGCGGGGGACCCCGTCGCGGACATGTTTCGACCGTCGTCGTCGTCGTCGTCGTCTGACGACGACTGTTGATTGCCAACCGTCTGTCTTCAGTGCGAGTCGCGGTCTCTGGATGACGACGTCTGACGACACGGACGCCGTCGTCCGACGCGCTCGGGAACGGTTATTTTCGGTGGAATACGGGAAAGTAATCCGCGCGCGAGCGACGGCGTGCGTGCGCGCGCTCCGAGAGCGGCACGGCGACGGTGCTGTGGATGATGACAAGCGAACGCGCATCTTGCGAGGAAAGGTGGGCGACTTGCTCGACGCGTTGAAGAAGTGGTCGGAATTGGTGGAGCGTTTCGAGGGCGAATTCGCGCGCGTCAACGACGGCGCGGACGATGATGGCGGTGTATCTTCTGGCCTGCTCGATTCCGTCCGAGACTCGCTCGAAGAATTTGAAACGTTTCTGGTTGAAGATGGCATTCTCGACGACTTGCCGAGGAGCGTCTTGGGCGACGTTGCAGACGGAGACGTCGGTCGAGAAGTCCCGGCGACGATTGATCTCCTTCGGAAAGTGTGTCCGGATGCGACGATGGACCGTGCGGATAGATTGGATGAAATAATGGATGAGCTGTCGAGGAAAGAGCTCGATCTCGAGTGGCGAGCGCGCGTTTTGCAAGACATGAAGCGCGTCTCATCCCATGTCGGTTACAGCGCCGAGAATTTTTCGTACGGATCGACGCCTTACAGCTCGTGGGTCGAGTTGTTCGGGTGTGAGCGGCTTCGCAACAAGATGGAAGAGATGTCGGACGCTCCGTCTCAGTCGTACGTCGTATGGGGAAGTTCCGTGGGTTGGTTGGTATTCTACGGGGCGCTGACGTTTGAGAGAGCGCGTTGCAAAGGCGTGGAAATTTTACCTGAATTACACGATACTGCGGTGCGTCTACAGCGAGATTACATGGCTGAAACCGTCTCGTCTGAAAGGTTAAAGTTCATGTGCGATGATATGCTGACTTCGTCGCTCGATAACGCTGGAGTGGTCTTCCTGACGTCCGTGTGTTGGGACAAATCCGTGCATCGCGCCGCCGCGGTAAAGTTGGCAAACGAGCTCTCCGTCGGCGCTCTGGTGATTGATTACAGCGATCAACTCTCAGAGTTTGAAGAGTTTGGGAAAGGACACGTTCATCACACTCAGTTATCGGTAAGTTGGAACCCGAATCAATCCTTTTACGTGTTCGAAAAGGTGACTTAAAATCCAAATTTTGGCAGTCATCAGCGCGCGCAAAGGCGCGCTGCGTGCGCGCGCAGCACCAACTGCTTAGGGTTAAGCCTCGGCTGGAAACTGTTCTTTCCGCAGCTCTCTCGTCACATTCTTCCGCATCGCGAGCGATGGATGTCAACGAGGATGACGCAGACATATCGAGTCGCGTCACCGTCGTACTCACGACGAGTCCTTGCTGCATCAATCCATCAACTAGGCTGATTGAAGAGGTGGTTGCCTCCATCTCTTCCTTTGCGGGCTTGGACAAGTGTCGCAAACTGATCGTCTGCGACGGCGTCAAAGTTAGAGAGGAGAACAAATTCAGGTCCGGTAAAGTGACGGGGGAGGGTCTGGTCAAATATGAGCAATATCTGAGTAGATTGGTCCATTTGACGAATGACCCGGCGAGTTCTCTTTTCGGCGCCGAGTTGCTCCGTCTCGACACGCGGCACGGTTTTGGGCACGCTCTCAAACGAGGGATGATGCGCGTTCTGACGCCGTATGTGCTCGTGGCGCAGCACGATAGAACATTTACGAGACCTGTCCCGATGCGTCAAGTCGTGAAGATAATGGACTCGGATGAATCTGTGAGTTACTGCGGTTTCGCAACGACGACAACCATCAATCACGACAAAAAGGTGAAAGCGTACAACTTGTACCCAAAGCGTCGGCGTTACGAAGAAGAAAACCTAGATCTCGTGCCTTTAGTACAATGGTACGATAGCATGCACATAGCTCGAACGTCTTACTATCTTTCGTGCATCTACGGTCAGAAACGCGGCTGCAATCTCACCCTCGGCGGCTTCATCGAGGACGCCGTCGGGCAGTTCATGTTGGCGGAAATACGCGCCAAAGGCATGGATGCCCACGCTCAGTTTGGAACATTCATCGTCGAAGATTCACTCAACACCCCAATGGCGGGTCACATTGATTCCCACGACTCTCTCAACGCCGGTCCGAGACGCGAGTACTACATGTTTCTCAACTCGCACACCACAGAGGACGACTGGTCGCGACGAGACGTCGACCCGCGCGCCCACTTTGGCATCGAGACGCTTCAAGGCACCGGGCACTGGAGCGACCGTCAGAGTTATCTTTTAGAACACACGAGTAGCGATAATAACACTAGTCCCTAGGCACGATTTACGTACACTTTTAATCTTAGGCTATAGCGTTAGTACAGCCTCGATCAGTCAGTGTCACCAACAGTCTCGATGTCTTTTTTCAAATTTCAAGGCAAAAAGTGCTCGGTTTCGACGCGACGCGTTACAACGAACTGCCTCGCGTGCCTCGTTCTCGTCGACCGCGACGACGCCCCTCGATGGTTTCGTTGCTCGGTGATGGGAGAGAAACCCTCCCGACGGTGACGGTGACGACGACGACGAACGCGACGACGCCCGCGGAGGACGCGCAACGTCTCGCCTGGGTCGTCGACCACGTCGCCAAGTACCCAGCGATTCCTCTGGAACACAAGAGGGCGATTCAAAGCTTTGCCCGAGGACGACTCTCGTCGTTGGTAAAGTCTGCGAATGAAACGACGACGACGTCTGCGTCGGAATCGGAAGTGAATGACCGCGTCTTGAAGGCGCCCGAACTGTCGCTGTCGCTCGCTGAGCTCGAGGAAAAGACGCAAGATTTCTCCGATCTCACACCCGTCGTCGCTCTCGAGTGCGCCGAAATCTTGGGTTCGATGGTGGATGCCGACGACGGCGTCGTCGAGGGACGGCTGGTGCAAGAGCTCGTCGAGTCGCTCTCGCTCGAATGGTGCTTTGGACAGTTTCGAGAGGCGTCGATAAAGTTTGAAGGGCCGCAGAAGAGATGGAAGTTGATGGAAAATTTTTGGTTGCGTTGGAAGACGCTCAAGGAGAGAAAACCGTTCAATGAACCGAGATCTCTGAGTGTCGTCGCGAGAGAGGCGGTGGATTTGGTGGAAATAGCGGAGAGCACTGGAAAATTACCCGACGACTGGCCTAACCGAGTGAAATCGCCAGAGTCCATTCTCAACAAACTTGCCAAGTTTGTGCGTGCGACGTCAAACGCACTCGGTCCTAGTTTCATCAGTACTCTCGACGAAGACATTTCCACGGGCGCTTACAAGGTGATGCTGAACAAGGGTAGAATCATCGGTGTCATCGAACCGCCCGCGGTGGATGACGACGCGCCACAAAAGACGTCTGCCGCGCCAAAGCGCGTCAAAATTACCACCGAGCGTAAACTCACGGCGACGACGGTGACTTGGGACTCGCAAGGGAACGATACGCCCGAACGCATCGTTAAAGACGTCAACAGGCCCGATCCACTAGACAACTTACCGTGGGAGAAAGAACGAAAGGTCTTTTCACCAGAGGAACGAAAGAAAAAGTGCAAATGGACCAAAGCCGAGGAGGACGCCCTCGAACGAGGCGTCGAACAGTTCGGCGCGGGTCAGTGGGCAAACATTCTCAGGGCAAACGCCGATGCATTCAATCCCAAGCGCACGGCAGTGGATTTGAAGGACAAATGGCGCTCACTGTCCAGAAAATTTCCACCCAAATAGAATGGGAACCAACCACTGCATTCATTCTTCTTTCGCGTGTAACTGAATAGCCAACTCGTAGCCAACAAACAATAAAATCGACAGTCTGAGACGCGACGAACGACGATGTTTCACGCACTGCGACGTCTCACGCGAACACTAGACTCACCACTCCTATCGCGTCGCCTTGCGTCGTCGTCCACCAATCCAACGACGACGCTCTCATACGAGCTCCAAGGCGACTCGAGTGCGGACAAAAAAAGTCTCTTCATCCTCCACGGCTTGCTCGGTCAAGGGAGAAATTGGCGGACGTTCGGTCGACGTTTGCGCAGAGCGCTCGGAGAAGACGACTGGCGCATCTTTCTCGTCGATCTCCGCGGGCACGGGAAGTCATCCTCGATGCGTGGTGGTCCGAATACCGTCACGTCTGCAGCTCATGACGTTAACAACTTGGCTGCAGAGCTTGGAGCGCACCCAGACGTCGTCGTTGGTCACTCTCTCGGGGGGAAAGTCGCGTTGGAGTATTCAAAATTGGCATCTAAAACGCCGCGACAAGTGTGGTCGTTGGATTCCGTCCCAGGAAGGGTGAGCGGAGACGCACACGGCGTTGATGAGGTTTTGAAGGCTATCGCAAACTTGCCGCGTCGGATTCCAAGCCGACGCTGGCTTGCCGAGGCGCTTCCTCAGTTCTCCCCGGGATTGGTTGACTGGATCGGTAGTAATTTGAAAAACATAGATAGCAAGGGTGATGAATTGGAGTTTGTTTTCGATATTGACGTCGCGCACGATTTATACAAGTCATATCGAGAGACAGATTCATGGGACGCGTTTGAGAATACGCAGACGGCGAGTATGTATGTTGTCAAGGCGGCGAATAGCACGCGATGGTCGAATGAGTCGATTGATCGGCTGAAATCATCTTCACGATCAAAATTCATGGAATTAGCGAATGCTGGGCATTGGGTGCACACTGATAATCCAGATGGATTGCTAGAAATGCTAGTCAGTGAAATATCTCCTAAAATTAGTCACTAGTCAACGGGTCAAATGAAGCCCTGCAGAGCGGGCAGGTCAATGCATTACTACTTCTCAATGCTGAAATCAGACAGTTAGCGTGATAAATGTGGTTGCACGTTGTCCGAATCAACTTTTCACCGGAAGACATCTCGTTCAAACAAACTGAGCAAGTATCGGCATCACTTATGTCGGTGTTCACATAAGCACTCCTTTCCAAATCCCGCAAAAGCGTTTCCTTTCGATCTTGTCTCTCGCTTTCGGCTGTCGTGAAGAGCAACCGATCACTTTCCCAAAGATTTGCTCCAAAACTTCGCGCATCGCTCTGAAAAATTTCTGCATCCGACTCTGTTAGGTCCGCGCCAAAGCCAGGAGTGCCAGCTCGGTAGAGGACGGCATCACTTAAGTAGAGGTGAGCATCAGGGTGAGAACTTGCCCGGCGACGAACCTCGTAATCGATGATACCTCTGACTCTTGCGATATCGATGAGAACTTCCGCATCGAGAGCTGCGTAGAACCTCTGCTGAATCGAAAGAGGTCTCATATCCCAGTTGCTTCTCTGACATCGCTTATCAAGAGCGTATCCAAGAGTGTCCGCCACTATGGATGCGAGAGAGTTGATGACATCGCCCTGTAAATCGACGACATTCGCATCATGAAACGATTCAGGAATGCGAGTGACGCTTGAATGCGGGAAAGCTTTGCTAATAATCTTTAAGCGCTTCCAATCTTGATCGGGTGCGAATGCGAGCTTTTTCGTGCTCGCATCGCTGAATACATCCTTGATGAACTCTCCGATTTCGCTCGAAAGATTCAAGCAATCGATGACAAATGTAGTATTCGTGTGTGCTGGAGAAATTTGAAGCGTGCTCATCGGGCGAGGATCTCTCCACTCACAATCGAAAGCAAAAGTCTCACACGCTTCTGACGAAAGCACTTCTTTCACCATTGCCAACCCATCTGTATGATCAATCAAGGCGATTTGCTTTCTCGGCATCAAAAGAGGTAATGAATTAGTCGATAGCGAGAGATCTTCAAGAGTCAAGTCATCGCCTCGACCTTCGATGTTACGAGCAAAAAAATCGCGCAGATGATCTCTCGTCGAGGCGTACGCCTTTGCCTCGAGCCAGTCGCATCTCTCCATAAGATCCTTCATTATGGTTGATTCGATGCATGAAATCACTGTCGGTGACGCTAGAGCCGTCAAGTCGTTCTCCCACGTTTCTCCAAAGCGACGAGCAATTTTTGAAACGATATGAGTGCCCATGGACGCTGTCGCCTGATCAAGACCATTGAGAATGGATACCTTCCATCCTTCTGCGTGCGCACCCAGGTGCGCCAGATTGACAGCCGTGTGCGCTACGGATGTCGGATCGCTTTCGTCGATGTCGATAAATAATTGATATGCAAACTCTGTCACTGCGCTAGAGATTTCATGTGAATCAAAGACGAAATCGCTCACTTCAAGCAAGCTGACAATGTCATTGAGCTCGCGACAATTCTTCTCTCTGCACGCAGAGCATATTGCTTGTCTAATCTGTTCTTCAGTGAATGTCCCTTCGTTGTGCAATGACGGCCTAATAGCATCATAAGTGGATGCGTTACCACATAGATCAAACAGTTCTCGAGCTGTCAATTCGCGCCATACACCCCGATTCATTGCAGTCGCCACGGCTGAAGCTAGAATACGATTTGACGCTCTACGATTCTTCTCCTCGCGCACCTGAACTCTATCCGAGATGCCGTAATCACGAACGCGCGCGCCCACTAATATGCTCAACATTCTTGTTTGATCGATGAGCTCGGCCTGTTGAACAATTGTTTCCGCTATGCGAGGGGCAACATCAGGTTTTTGTCCGCTTGCCGCAAGTGCCGTTTCTGCCCTCAAAAGCTGCGTAACTAACTCGGACACTCTATCACTTAAAGCCGATCCATCCTCCACTAAAGATTCCGAGACAACTGCATCAAACTTTTCCCATAGATCGAGCGCGTCCTGTTCTCGTTTCGCCCGCGCGAGAGCCTTCTTTCGAGCATTCAAGTCGATTCCGTCTGGATTGTCCCAACTTACTCCTTTATTCAATCGCGAAAAATTTCTCCTTCGTGATTCTCTCGTAGAAACGCCTCTACCGGGTTCCGCGGCTGCTAACGGATAAAATCTTGAATCTAAATCGCCATATCTCAGACCGTCGCTGTGTGTGTCCCGAAAGTTGAGCCAATCCCCCTCTTCTGCTGATTCGTACTCTTGTATTGCTTTGATGGTCTCTTCCGCGCAGTGTGACAGTGCGAGCGATAACACGCTCTGCCCTTTGTTGTTTACAATCTTCGTCTTGCACCCACGCTCGAGAAGTTTCATCACTACCTCATCTCGACACCGCGTCAACGCGTAAAATATCGCAGACTTGCCGTAATTGTGCCTCCCCGTTGACACTTGGTCAATGTCGCAACCAAGACTCAGCAACGCTTCCACAACTTCCAGCGAACCTCTCCACGCTGCGAGATGCAGAGGCGACTTTCCGCTCCTCTCCGCGCGTGCGTGAATCAATCTCTCGATCGCGTCGGCGTCACCCTTCGTCTCACTGTGCACATGCGCCAATAAAGCCTCGACGTCGTCGCCGACCAAAAGCTTTTGTGGAATGGTCACCGGCGGTGCTTCCTGCGCCCTCGCGACGCGAGGCATGACACGCCGCCGCCGTCTCGCGCGCCCTCGGACCCGAGAAGACGCAAAGACTGACCGTCCAGGGTTTCGAGGCGAATCAAACGCGCGCTCGCGCGCTCGCGACGCCGTCCGCGCGTGCATATGAGGCTATTCGGTTAACGCAACGCGGCTTCACTCATCGACGCCATCGCAGACCGAACGACCCGATATCGTCATGAGCAGCGTTGAGGAGGTGAAGAGACTCCTCACGGAAGCGCTTGACCCGACGCAGTGCGAGGTGATCGACGTGAGCGGGAACTGCGGGTCTGCGTTCGACGTGCACGTGGTCAGCGAAAAGTTTGAGGGGAAGAATCGGTTGGCGGTGCACCGGTTGATTCACGACGCGCTGGCGAGCGTGATGGGGGACATACACGCGTTGAGTATTAAAACCGCGAAAGCTCCGAGCAAGGTCTGAGAGGAGGTGACGTCCGAGGCGTGAGGCGTATGTAATCTAGAAATCTAAAAATCATTCAACAACTTGAGTCTAACTCACGAGCTCAACGCACCTCGAGAAAAGCTTTGAGCTTGTCAACCATGGCTGGAGGCCACCTTCTGATACGAGTCACGTAATCTAAGTCTTTATACTTTGCGCAGCCAACCTCTCGAGAGCAAGCGCGCTCCCACGCGTCTTCGGCGTCTTCAAATCGACCCATGTCGTAGTAAAGAATAGCCTGGGCCGCACGCATGTCGGCCGAGTTTGGTGCACGACGAACCAGGGCTTCAATCTGTTTCAGCGCCGTCTCTTGGTTGCCGAGTTGCACGTCGGCCAATGCGACGTTAGAGAAGGCGTATATGGCCGCGTCCAGTCGCTGCGTCGTAGAAGCGCCATTTCTAAAGCCTTTTGCTGACTGAAAGAGTTCGGCGGAATCCGAATAGTCTTCACGCGCCCCTTGCCAATCACCCAGAGACCCGCGAACGTTGCCTCGTGAATTGAGCACGTACGGGTCGGGTGCAAACCCACTGTCGGCGCAAAGTTTCAAAACGGCGTCGTAATCTGCGAGCGCCTGGGCGAATTTATACACGCCTTCGTAAGCCAACGCTCGACCAGCACGTACCCTCGCTTCATCTCCCGCCGAACCCTGCGCCAATGCGAACGCTTGATCGTATAACCGAATCGCATCATCAAACTTCTTCGCATCGACGAGCACCGTGGCCTCAGCTTCAACCCACTCCAATTTTTCTGGCTCAAGACGCCTCAAAGCCTTCAGGATGTCCACCGCTCGTACAAAGTCTTGCTCCCCGTAAGCCTCGACGAGCGTCGCCTGCAGGGCTTCGACATCCGACGCCGCCAATGCGAATGCGCAGTACGACCCACTCGCGAGCAAACTGGCCAAAAGGGCAGCCCTTCTCGTCGGTGTCGACGCTTCGGAGGGCGTTGGTTTACTTGTAAACCTGCTCGAGGCTTGGACTCGAGCAACGCTCGCTCTGTGCCTCGCGCCGCGCGACAGACGCCGCGATGTGCGCACAAGATTATACGAGGGATTATTTGCAACGACGAGGCGCATCAATCTCGAACCGTGGTGCGCGCACACGCGATAGAGTGAGGTGAGATATGCTGAGCGAAAATAATTCATAACTGTCTCTACGGTTCGCCTACAGTCTCATGGTGTGAATTTCGCAGTTCTTCATGCTACGGCCTCCACTGAACTCTTTGAAAAACGTAGAATGACCGAAGATGACGAAATTCGTCTCCTTGCGCTGCAAAAGCCACGATTTGAATCGACCCACGCGATTCTTAAAGTGGCTCTGTGGCTCTTTCGAGTTGAATTGCTGTTTCTGCGCATCGTTTGGTTTGTTGGCATCGTACCACCACCAACGATCCTCTGGGAGTCTAGATATGGCTAATCCTAAGTCTGGAAAATCATTCTCGAGGCACCACCTCGGTCGACCGACGTCACCGGTGCAGTATAAGTGTTCCGTCAAGTCTGGGCGTATGACGAGCTTGCGAGCCCACTCCTTGTATGCCACATTGACGTCGAAATTGTCAACGTTTCCTTCGTCGGCATTTTCATCGAACGAATCATCTTGGCCGTTTGCTTTTTGCGATGCCAGACGTCTCTTTTTCAGAATACGCTCCGACTTGGCGGTGAGTCCAGCCTTGCATCCTATGGTGCACGTCTCAATGGCGCGAGTGAGTGGCGATGTAATCCACAACGCATCTCGCGGAATTTTTGAAAGCTCAGACCCGAGTGCTTGCGCCTCGCGCCTTCCTTTTTCCGTCAATCTAGCGTCAAACATTTGTGGCTCCTCCCAAGACCCAGGACCCGAAATCGCGGCGTTATACGTACTCTGCCCGTGCCGAACTAGATACACCGTCTTTCGTCCGGGCTCAAAAATTGGAAACATTTTGCGTTCATTCTTCGCCGCCACTGCCGAAGCCGTCGTCTGCGACTTACCTCCGGTCGCGCGTCGCTCACCCAAAATTCCCTCATCGGCCTCTTCGTCTTCGCGTTCGTCTGCACTCGAGTGTTCGGGCGACATGACGTACTGCGATCCGCCCAATTCACCCGGGGACATGTCTCCCCAAGTGCTTCTCGGTGTCTCTTCCTCCGGCGCCGCCTTTGGCGTCGTCGCGTTTTCCGTTTGTCCTTCGTAATCAAACGCAGCACATCGAGTTCTACGTCTCGTGCCCACCGAAACCGACGCAGATCCGGGACGGAACCCGCTCTCGCCTCCCTTTGACCCGCCGCTAGTTCCCGGAGTCTTCATCGACGCGTGACGCGCATCGTGAAACAACCCGGCGCCTCCTCCGCTCATAGACGCCCGACTTGACCCTCTCGTCCGTCTGTGCAAAAAGTTAAAGCTCGAATCCGCGCTCGCCGGGGTCTGCATCGGGGTCGTCTTCAAATCACCCATCGTTCCCAATGGCCCAAACGACGTCCGCTTGCGCTTTGTCGCACGCGTATCCGTCGTATCCGGCGCCCCTCCACCATCACACCCATCCTCATCCATCATCGTCCCACTCGTCATCGCGCTCATTCCTCTTCTTTTCCCACCCGTCGTCGTCGCCCCACGCGTCTTCTTCGTCGTCGTCGCCGTCATCGTCCCTCGGGTCGTCGTCGCGGTTCCGCCCGCTCCCGCGCCCTTCCCCAACGACATTGGCACCGCGCGTATCCGCATCCCACGCGTCGTCGGCGTCTTCATCACCGATTCCGCTCCCATCCCTCCACGCGACGACGCGTTGGCAGTCGTCGCGACGACGTCTTCAAACGCGTCTGCGTCCGCATCCGCATCCATCGTCGTCACTCGTACCGCACCGTCAACATCAGCATACGCATCCTCGAGCCCATCATCTGTTTGCGTCATCCTCTCCTCGTCCTCGTCCTCGTCCTCGTCCTCCGAGCCGAACGGAACCGAACGCTTCCTCCGCGACCGAACGACGTCCGTCCGTCCGTCCGTCCGTCTCTGTCGTCGGTCGTCCGCACGAAGCGCTTCCAAACGAACGACCCTTTCCTTTGTTTCGTCTGTCGCTCTCGTTTGAAATTTCTATACATGTACAAACAGTGTGTAGGGTTTACATGGCACAGCACGCGATCCAAAAACTTTGAAAAACTTTTCATTTTCGTCTTCACCGTGACTCACTCACTCACGGCGTCAGTCGTCGTCGACGTCGACTCGACCGAGGCGACGGTCGGTCGGTCGCTCGGTCGTTCGCGGTGCGTCTCTCTCTCTCTCTAGTACGTCGCGGATTGATTGAAAAAAGTGCCTTCATAGATTGGTGCTCTGCCGTGGAACCGACGGACCGACCAACCAACTCGGGGCGATTGGATTAGAGCGGACGATGCTGGCGACGACGGCGGTGATGCATCGACGACACGGACGCGATGGTGGTGAAGACGACGGCGTTGGCGGCGAACACGGCGGTGGTGGAACGGTGTCGATGATGCGCGGGATGCCGGATGCGATGATGGACGCGGCGTCGAGACGATCGAGACGAGACGCCGAGGAAATTGCGCAGCTTCGATCGACGCTGACAGAGATGGAGATCGAGTCGTACGGACTGAGCGCCGAGTTGAGAAATGAAAAACGCGCGAGGGAGGGGTTGGAAAAGGAACTGGCGATGAAAAGTGAGGAGTTTGTGCGGTTGAGTGAGGTGTGCGAGTCGAGAGAGGCGAGGTATTCCAACTTGAGGGCGCAGTTTGAGATTTTGGAGACTCGGGTGAGAGAGTCCGAGTCTGTGGCGAGACGGGCGACAAAGGAGGACGAGAACAGGAGGGATAAATATAAAATTGAGTGCAAACAGCTGAAGCGGGCGCTGGAGGAAGGAAACCGGGAAATCGGACGGTTGCAGGTGGAGGCGGAACGAGGACGAATGAGTTCTGAGGCGGCGGAGCGGTTTCGGGAGGAATTGGAGAGGGAGCGTAAAAAGGCGCACGAGGCGATGCACGAGGTTAGAGAAGAGGCGGAGAAGGAACGACGACGCGTCATGTCTCTGGAAGCAACGTGCAGCGAGGTACGACGGGTGTTGGGGGACGCCATGGAGGAGGAATTCGGGGAGAGCGTGCCACTCGGCGGCTTGGCGAGACGCGCGGCGGATTTACTTTGCGCGGCAAATTCGAGAGTAAAAGCGATGAAGCGAGCGCAAAAGCACGGTGTCGGTGCTACGAATGGGAACCGCCACGATTCATGGATCGACGCAGATTTAGCGCTGGACGCCGAGACGGAGGCGGCGCTCGAGGAAGCGCTGGGGACGGCGAGACGATGGAAACAAGCCACGGAAGAAGAGCGTCGCGCTCGCGCAAGTGCCGAAGAAGAGCTCGCCAGGACGAGTTCAGAGCTCATGAAGTGTCAGTCCGAGCTGTCAGTTCTTAGAAGCGCCAAGGAGGAGTCGGAACTATTTGAGACGGAGATGGAAAAAATTGTCGAGCGGTTATCCGAGAGAATCAACCAACTCGAGACAGCCATGTCTGTGGCCAGCGCAACTGCGGCGCAGGGCGAGACGAATATTTAGAAGAGTGCCAGTGTACGTAATAATAATCATTATGAAAAGAAATTTAATCGACTAAGAAAGTTCCTATGGGTTCGAATTCATCGAGCATGTTGCGCGAGTGAACCGATTCGAAAATATCCGTTCCATCCGCGCCGCTGTATCTGAGAATCGCGTCTGCGCCTGCGGGATGATCTTCGAGGAAATCGGTAAAATCATACACTTTTCCGTACAGAGCGACCCAACAGTCAGTCATGGTGTTGTGCTTTGCCAGTTCAGCGGCGTTAATGTCTCGGTCCTTTGTCTGACGAGGAGGCGCATCCATCTTTGCCGTCGTCGCCGAAGGCGCCGGCGCTGCTTTCGTCGCTTCGATTTCGATATCTTGGCCCACGAGACGACCAAACACGGCGCATTCGGTGAGTGCATTACCGCCCAATCTGTTTTTACCGTGTACGCCGCCGATAATTTCACCCGCCGCGTACAAACCATTGACACGCGATCCGTCAGGGCGCACGACGCGACCAGAGTCATCCACTTTGACGCCTCCCATGGTGTAGTGCACGACGGGAGTCACTCTTCCCGCATAATACGGCCCATCTAGATTGAACGGTACGTTTGCGAAGAAAGTCTTGTTGAAAATATCGCGACCTCGCTCGGAGTCTTGGTTGTAGGTGACCAATGTATTCTTGAGCGTCTCCACAGAGACGTTGCCGCGAGAGGACATCCACTCGGTCAATTCTGCCAGAGAATCAAACTTGTTCAGAAGCTTCTTCTTGAGATAGAGAGGAACGTGCTTATTCGCCTCATTTGCAGCCTTTTCGTTCAAAAGGAGCACAAAGTCTAATTTTTCTTCATCTTCTTCTTGCATGCGCGAGCTGACGTAATCGCGAGTGCCGAGTTCGTTTGCGAACCGCACGCCCGACCGCGTCAGTAAGATGCCCCCTGCACCGCGCAGAAGCTCGGCGGCGAGCGTTTTCGTATCCGCGCTCTCGTCTTCAGGATTGATGAAGCCCGTCGGATGAACTTGCACGCGTTCCATGTCTACAGCGCCAGCGCCGAGACTGAAAGCAAGCTTGTGACCATCTCCAGTCGTGCCCTTTGTGTTCGTGGTTGCGAATTTGGTCAAGTGCGGCGCGTACATGTTCAACAGTGCACCCGCACCGTGCTTGTCGTTCGAGTACCCTCCGGTTGCGAGCAAGACGTTCAGCGCCTTGACTTCACCTCCTCCGTCTGATCCATCCGCTGGAGTCCATCGCACGCCTACGATTTGACCATCACCATCCGTAGACACGCCAGTGACGCGCGCCTTTTTCACCACTTTGAATCGTCCAGAGTCCATGTATTCCTCGCATTTCGCTTTGAGGGCAAAGATCAAGGAAGAGCCTGCCATACCCTCGTTGGGTCTGTATGTGCGCGCGTGACTATGTCCACCGAGGCGGGAGAGCAAGCTTAAATCGGCGCCGGCGCGCTGACGAAGCCATTCTATGGTTTCGCCCGCCTTGCTCGTTAGTGTCGGAATGTGTTCAATAGTCTCTGGGTCTAATCCATCCGCACCATTCCCGTTTCCATACGAAGACTTTTCGCAGTCGTCGCGGTACGCGCCGACGCTATCTGGATTTTCGTCTCTGGCTGTTTCTATCACGCCGTTGATACCCGACGAAGCCCATTGCGAGTTTCCTCCGACGAATGCCTCCTTCTCCACGAGAGTGACTCTTCCACCTCGATCTAACACGGTCAAAGAAGCCGTCAAACCGGCAAGACCACCACCGACAACGACGAGGTCAACCGGCTCGTCGACAGCCGATGTGGCGAGCGGCGGCAAGCCGAGTGCGCGCAACGCATGTTCGACAAAACGAAGCGGCATCGATTCGGCGTAATACTTTGCAAGTATCGAAACTTTTGAATCATTTTCCAGGAGCGCATCTAGAATTTTCGTCTCAGCTTCACCGGAGAGGACTCCTGATTTGACGTGTGCGGCTGTCGCCGCGATCGCGGCTTCGAGCGCGCTCTGTCCGCTCTGCGTGCCGTCATCGCGAGTTGCGTCGGAATCGACCATGAAATCACTCTCGCCCTTGAGAGCCTCTTGTCGCGCGGCATTCAATAGATCGGGAACACGTCTGATGGCGTGACTGAACTTCGCAATCGTGTTTACGAGCGCCACCACCTCTTGCTGATTGAGAGACGACGCCAAAAGATCCTCTGGCAAGAGCAACACCTTGAGCGCCGTTCCCAAGCCCAAGAGCTGGAGCTTGCCGTGAAGCTTGCACTTTTGACACGTAATGCAGTCCATCACTTCGCTAATGTTTAGAAAGATGTCTTTGAATTGGCTCTTGAGCGAAACCGGTGCCAAATCGTTCGGATTGAGTTGGTCAATTTTTCCTATGTCAGAATTGAGCGTCGACTGGACATCTCGGAATAGCGACTTTTCATCAAACGCGCCAAACACATCGCGACACGAAGATAAGATGTGACTATCGAGCAAACGTCTCATCAACGCTTGAGTTCTCAAGTCTTCCTCTCGATCCTGTCCAATACTGACGTCCATTTGCGACATCGCCGGAGTCGCCTTGCGAAGGGCGCGCAAGAGAACGACAAAAGAAAAGTGTAAATTCTTCAATCGGTCCGGGTGTTTACCGAAGAGATCCATGAACTTTTTCGGATCGCTACCCCACTCTGTTTCTCCTAGAGCGCGCTTTGGCGGTTTGGAGTGTAACGCAATGTGAATGTTGATGCTTGCGTGCATGCCCGAGAGCAGGCGATAGAGCACTCGCTCCTCGTAACACATTTCATCCACGCTCAACGCCGACTTCATACAATTTTCTTCGTAAATCGCGCGCCACACGTGCGAGCCGTTGTACCCCGTCCATCTCTCTGGATTGAGCTGCAGGTTGACGTACTCTGTCTGCTCTTCCGGGGCAAACTTGTGACACATGTCTGTCCAAAACGTCGGCAGTTCTTCATCCGAACAATCCACATCCGGCTCTTCCATCGACGTCAGCGCCTTTTCTTCCGGTTTACTGATTGTCCGATCGACGCTATCCGTCATTGGACTCCACAACATACCGACTCCATCCTTATTTTCCAAATCCAACGAGCACATCGTCTTCGGTGGTTCGGAAGATCCAATGCCACCAACGCTAAAACTCCCGCTCGCGTCGCTCTCGCGCGACGGCGACGCGCTCGTAAACGGCGATCCCACATCCCCGCTCGGAGCCGTGCACGACGGACCCGCGTCCTCACCTTTGCCCCAAAACTTACACGTTCTCTTCAAATCCACCTGAAACAACCGGAAAAACGTCGTATTCGTGAGCTCACTCAGTATCGAGTGCAACTGCGCCTCGTTCGCCCCTTCCACATCCTCGACGTCGCACGACGCGTCGCCCACCGACCCTCCCAACTCAAAGTCCACCGCCGCTCGCGCGATGACGACACCGCTCGCGGCGACCATCGCGACGACGGCGACGAGCGCGATACCCAAGCCGCGCCGCGTCGTCGTCGTCATCCTCCTCGCACCACCACCACTACCACCACACCCTCCTCGTCTTCTTCGTCTTCGTCTTCGTCCGCCTTCTTCTTCGCGCTTCATCTGCGTCGTCGTCGTCGTCGTCGTCGTCGTCGTCATCTTAAATGAAAGCGACGCCACGCGACGCCACGCGCCCACTCGAACGCCGCGGTACCACACGGAGAGACGTGCGTTCCCCTGTTTCCTCGCCTCACGCCGACGACGACCCCCACGCGCGCACCTCACGCGCCGCCGACGACCCCCACGCGCGCACCTCACGCGCGCTCAACACTGACGACGCCCGAGTCCCGGGTCCCGGGTCTCGGCGACGCACTCGGGCACTCTCGGGCACCCACCCGGGCACCCACCCGAGAAATCGGGCGTCGTTTGGAAGACTCGACTAAAGACTCGACGAAAGACTCGAGACTCGTCTGTTTCCCATACGACGAAACTACTAATCCAGCCCGCGGGCGAGATGACGATCCAACGTTGGCGTTGACGACGGGAAACGACGGGAGACACCGACGACGACGACGACGGGAAACGACGACGCGAATTCGCATTCGTTCGCGCCTCCGTCCGATCCGGTCCGTCCGTCCGGTGACCGAGCGCCTTTTTCGCGTGAAAATCAACCAACCAACCGACCCGTGGAGGAATCGAATCGCACGCATCGCGTCGACGAAGACTCGCGAGTGCGCGACTTTGACTTTGCCGGGTCACGCGGGCGCGAGAGAGCGGGCGCGTTTCCGTCGTCCGAGCGTTCGTCGTTCGCGACGCGCGACGGGGCGCGGAGCGGGTCGTTCGTTCGTTCGGTGGCGCGTCGACGGGCAAAACGAGACGGAGGAGGGAGCCAGCGCTGTCGAACTCTCGCTCGGGCTTCACGCTTTTTCGTGCGAGATATTTTCATCTCCATTTCGTCTGTCTCCCCACTTGACTCGACTGTCTGTCTGTCTGTCTGTCTGTCTGTCTGTCTGTCTGTCTGATTTGTCTGATTTGAGACTGATTCTTGCGATTGATTCGATTGGCCGCGGGGCGAAAGTGGATCGAAAGGAAGGACGCGCGCGATCACGTCCCGACGACCCGTCTCGGGTTTAGTACATCGAATCGAGGGGGATGCCGAGACGTGGGGGGAGCGGACGCGCGGAGGAGGCGTCGGGAAGCGGACGACGAAAGCGAGGGAGGATGGAGACGGCGGCGACGGGGGCGGTGACGTCGACGTCGGCGATGGATGCGTCGTATACAGAGATGTTTGGGATGTGTTCAAACGCTGCTGCTGCTGTTAATGCGGCGGCGGCGGCGGCGGCGTCTGAGAACGTGGCGAACGCGTACGGGGCGATGTCGCAGACGCCGATGGGCTTGGAGGTACCGATGGCGAGGATGGCGACGTATGGGTACGCGCCGGCGGGCGCGAGCGTCGATAGAAGTGGCACTGGGGATGGAGGTGTTGTTTTCGCGCCGTCTCCGCCGCCACCGGTGTCGACGATGAATGCCACCGCGACGGGACAGCAGCAGCTGAACGCCATGCAAGCGTACGCCAACGCGTACATCATCGCTCAACAATGGAACAGCTACTTTCAGCAACAGGCGGCGAGAAATCAAGCCGTCGCGGATGCTCGAATGCCCACACACGTATCTAACGCGGGATCGATGACTTTCTCGCCGGAAGTGGCGTCGGAAGAGCTGAGAAAGCGGTCGAGACTAGTGTGGACCCCGGCGCTGCACGCGCGATTTGTCGACGCGGTGCAAAAGTTGGGAGAAAAGACGGCGGTGCCAAAGGCAATCATGAAACTTATGAACGTCGAGGGACTCACGAGAGAAAATATTGCGTCGCACTTGCAAAAGTACAGACAACATCAGAAGCGGCTTCATGACAGCTCGGAGAGCACAATGGCGGGGATGGAAACAACGTCTCTCAAGGGTGGTAAGACTCGACGAAAACGTAAGAAAGATCATCAGAGCCACAGCGGAAGCGGCGGAGAACAAGGTAGTGGACAAGGCAGCAGGCCCAGTAACGAAGGGCAAGACAGCGGGAGCGGCGCACGCGATGAAAACACGAGAAATGTTAAAGTTTCATCGAGTGAAGAGGAGCCCGTCGATCCAGGCACCAGGAGACTACCCGTCGCGAGCTAGAGCGATGTCACGTAATAAGCGGCGACGAATGCGTGATCACCACGTTGAATGAGGACCGAAACGTACTCTGGCCGTTTTTTTGTTGTAAAAGATACATCTATGCTGTACTAAGTAGTCTATAATTACACGCTCTTCTCTGCGATTCGTTGTCGTTGCTCGAGAAAGCGAATCGCGGGTCGCAAATCAAAAGGGAGCGGCGATGTGTCGTCGTAAACCGGTAAATCCACGGGACGGTGCATTTCGGGTAGCAAGGCATACGCGGGAGCACCTACTCTTTTCGTGTGCTCATCTCTGAGCTCTTTGATAGTTTTCAGAACGTACAGCATGATGGCGTACGCTCGAATTGACTGCGCCTCGCCATTCTTTAGCCGAGCGAGGATTCGTCTAAAGCAAAGCTCCATGCGGTCCCACGCCTCTATGAGCTCGGCTATGCGCTTGGTCCAGTATTTTTCGTGGAATCGCGCGTGTTCGGCACCCTGCAAATAAAACATGCGAATCCATTGAAACTCAACCTCGCGATGTACGTCTGCCAGAAACTGCACCTTTTTACAGTCGACGAAGGCGTCACGCTCTAGCCCTGGTACCAAATCGAGCGCAGCCAAGCAACGCTTTTGAATATACTTGAAAGTATCCTTGGCGACCACGCCGACGCGATGCGTACTCGAAAACCGCGCGCTTGAACCAGTCAACACGGCGTGGTGATGCGTATCGTTAAAGTCTCCCGCCATGTAATAAGTCGCGCGATCCTCTAAAGCGACAACCAACGGAGGACATTCCGCATCCAATGCTCGCAAAGCAACACGCCAGTCACGCCGCTCTGTATTTTCATACGTGTGATACACCGCCACGGTACTGCAATCTTGCAACGAACTATCGCTATGCCACGAAACAGACGTCGTTCCCAAGCCAAAAATCGCCTCCTCTTTCAAAGCCACTTCGCTCTGCTTCGCAGTCTCCATGTAATTGATCAGCGTAATGTTGTACTCACACTTACTCTCACTATGTCGAGTCTCTTTGAGTACTCGCTTCGTCCTCTCAATCAACTTTTCATTCAGCTCTCGCACCACGCGATGCGGCGAGTCGCCCTCTGTCCATTTATCTTCCCACGGAGTGGAGAACAACCTCAACTTTTGGTACAAATACGTCGTCCCTTCGTCCCCGAGCAGCGTTCTTCGAACGAACGTCGTCGAAACCTTATTCCCAGCGCTCAAGACGTCGTGCGTAAACTCTCCACTCTTCAGCATGCGCCGCAGGGCGAGCGCGACTCGGTCGTGAAACGCCGCCGGGAAGACCTGGTCTGGGGCGTCAATGAGAAACCCGTCGTAGTGCGCCGCGCGCGTCGCAGCGTACGCGTCGTCTTCTGGGGTCAACGCCTCACTGCGAGGTTCCACATCGATAGGCGCGTCGTCGTCGTCCTCCTCCTCCTCGTCGAGTCGCGCGCGCTTCTTCTTCTTCGCCATGGCGTGTCGTCAACTGAAGGTGTGCGAAAAAGTTTTTTGGTTGGTCGTTAAGTTAAATTAAAAAGTGCAAGTCGTGTTGTCGTTGTTTACGATCATTCTAAGCGTTTTATTTCCGACCGTCGATCGAACGCGGTGGCTGAAGGTGGTACATTTATCTGCTGGCGAACAAGAGCGCGCCCAATCGCGCGACCGCCATGCCGAAGTGCTTCGGAAACTCGTCGGGCTTGAGCACGTTCATGTGCGTCTTCATGACAAACATGTCCGTCAAAGTGTTGAGGGCGGCGAGCTTGGAGGCAGTCTTGTCCGACTTCGGCAAAACAGTGAACATGACCATGGTGACGAGGAAACGCATGAAGAGCATGTTGGCGAGCCAGTTCACGGTGAGATAATCCGTCGGCTTGAGCTTGACGGCAAAGAACGCCTCTTGGACATTTCCGAAGTGCATCATGATGACGTAGTAAAATTCCATAATTAAGTGCACGCTGACAATCTTTTGGGCGACGGATTTAGAATCCTTAATCCAGTTTCTCAGCGTCGCCAACTTTTCTTGATCGCGAAGTGATTCGGCGAGAATCAAAACCGTGGCGATGGCAATGCCGGTGCCTGGCAACCATTCGCCCACAGTGACGCCGCCTGCGCGCGCCGCCTTGGCGCCATGGCACGACATCACCGTCGCTCTCGCGAACGCACAGATCAGGTGGATGATTGCGAATCGGTTCTGAACCGGAACCGGTTGCGACGCGGCGATCCACAAAGTGGCGAGGCACGACGTGAGGAGACACATGCCGATTCCTTGAGCCATCATTTCAGAAACCGGCGTCGGCGCCAAACCGTAAAACATCTTCATCGGTGATTCATAAACTACGACGCGCGGGCAAACGACGAATGGGATCAGTCAGTCGGTCGCGTCGCGTGCTCTCCCATCGCCTTCTTCTCGACGTGCTCCGTCGTCATCGACGGGTTTGTTCGAACCGTCACAAGAAAGTAAATTGGGCGCAATTGGCGCCTCTTCACGTACACGGCAGTTGCGGAACGAAACGCAAGCCGTAGGCGATGCCCGTGGCGGAGGTAAACTGAAGCGCCCTCTTGACGCTAATCATGGAGGTGGACATTTTGTTCAACGTCAACGCGCGAGGGTGTGACGCCGGCACCGATGACGATTCAGAATCGAATAATTTTGAATTGTCTCACTGAACGTGAACTTTGGGGTGACTGATGGACGAATTCGACAGCTGAGTGTTAAAAATGTATGTGTGGACAGCTAAGAAGAACCGCTAAGATTTGCGCAATCCGAATGGAACGCGCCGCGAGCTAAAAAACGTGTGTTGATAAAAAGTACAATCGTGTCGAGGAGCGTCATCGCTCGAAGACGCTCCGCTCGACGCGGGGTGGGGGGGGATGCGCGTCGACGTTTGTTCACTCAACAAAACATTCGTCGACGTCGCGGCCCTCCATGACGTTGCGCCAACGTCGGTAATGGAGGCCGAGCTTGTCGTAAGCGACCGGATTGGCCCAAACGCGACCACCGCGTTGCATGCGGTCTTGTTGACCAACGACGAGTCGTAAGTCTTCGCCGAGAACCTGGTTGGCCATTTCGGTCCAGACGTACTCGATGCCCGGAATAAATTTGGCCCACGAGGCAAAATCAAGAGACATTCGGTAAAGCAGGCGCGTACGGCCTGGGGTAGAGGGCAAACACACGTGGAGTTGATGCAAGTGCTTTTCACACTCCAAGGCGGTGACACCCTCCGTGAACTGCGCACCCTTACCGACGGCGCCCGCTTGAGACAATCCTATGTGACTGTCCACCATGCACGGCGCCAAGAATTTCATGTCAATCGGATACGGTTTCCAGCTTCCTTCGCTGCGTCCGTTGGCTAAGAAGTTGCCCATATCATGCCAGCCATCGCCTTCCTTTCTCATCTTGCTCGAGGCAAACTTGACCATGTTTGGAACGCCCCATCCCTTGGCAAACGTTCCGGTGTGCGTAAACGGCGCGTGCGCCAAATCGAGCAAGTTCTCCATGAGCAATCCGTGCTCAACTGGAACATCATCGATGATGAGTTCGGCGTGCACAACGTACCCCTCCGGTGGCGCAAAGTGCGACGGAAGCTCTTCCGAAGGCGCGCACGTCCCCGGCCAAACCATGACGAGTCCGTCTCTCGTACCCGTAGCCAATTCCTTATCCGCGCTCTTCTTGCTCACGCAACGGTACTCGCCTTCCGCAATCTTTGACACCACCCACTGCTCGTCTAATAAACAAACCTCAAACTCTTCGTTTTCAACATCAAACTTGCTCTCAAACATGACGGGATACCAAAACTCGCGAATCTTACTCATCACCACCGGCGTCTCGAGCGAACGCTCGTCCGCAAAGCGTCTGTTGAGTCCCGGTCTCGACTTCTTCTTCGCGTCCGTCGCGCCGCTCTTCTCCGTCTTCATCTCAAGCTTACCCGCTTCAATCTTCATCGGCGAAGCATCCAACCCAGACGACGACGATGCCGCGTACGTCGTCGTCCTCGTCGCGGTCGATCGTCCACCTGTCCGTCTTCCAGCCGTGGTGTTCCCACGCATTCGCTCGCGTCCATTCACTCGCGTCCCGACGTTACCGCTCGCGACTCGCATCGTCGTCATCGGTGAAACCGAAGGAGGGTTCCGCGACGTCGTCCCTCGTCGTCCTCTCGCGTGCTCTCGCGACGCGTGTCGTCGTCTATCGTCGTCCACCGTGAGCGCGCGCGGTGTCTCGCGATCGTATCTGCGTGCGCGCCTTGACGATCATGTTTTCAATGTTCGTATAGATAAGGGATTCTATCAGTTCATTACGTACCGTTAGTCCGAATGAGAAAAGGTAAGAGAATTTAACATATCCACGTAGGGAGCGCCTAATCTCATATATTGATTCTTTTTATTTTATGAAGGCATTCAAAATGTGCGTTTTGGGCCTGTACGTTTCGGGTTATATGGACTTAGTAGGTATAATGTACATGTTCCACCCCGAGCTTGCCTTCGTCAGCGACGCGAGAGCGCGCCGCGACTGCCGACGACGCGTCGATTCGATGCGCGGGACGTCGATCGAGGGTGTGCGCGCGCGTGAGGTGCGTTCGGCGCGGTTCGGCGGCGTTCGTTCGGTGCGCTCAGCGCGCCGTGGGGGCGCGCGGGGTGCGAAAAGCGAGCGCAGGCGGTGCTTTACAAGATGGGTGACGACGACGACGACGACGCGGGCGGCGATCGGGGGTGAGACGGAGGATGCGGTTGGACGATTACTGGAAATGTCAGCGTTGGA
>Ga0255764_10000093_pt1 | contig 76401 bp, 79 predicted proteins | sample 071ome_30_FD_179964 | JGI IMG/M metagenome (GOLD analysis project Ga0255764, IMG submission 179964) | Coastal salt marsh microbial communities from the Groves Creek Marsh, Skidaway Island, Georgia - 071406AT metaG (version 2) | ecosystem: Environmental > Aquatic > Marine > Intertidal zone >... | reverse complement strand
GCCGCCAAGAAGAAGGTAGCGAAGAAGAAAGTTGCTAAAAAAGCCGCCAAGAAGAAGGTAGCCAAGAAGAAGGTAGCCAAGAAAAAGGTAGCGAAGAAGAAAGTCGCTAAAAAAGCCGCCAAGAAGGCCGCCAAGAAAAAGGTAGCGAAGAAGAAAGTCGCTAAAAAAGCCGCCAAGAAGAAGGTAGCAAAAAAGAAAGTCGCCAAAAAGGCCGCTAAGAAGAAGGTGGCGAAGAAGAAAGCCCCTAAAAAAGCAGTCAAGAAGAAAGTGGTGAAGAAGAAAGTCGCTAAAAAAGCGGTCAAGAAGAAAGTAGCGAAGAAGAAAGTCGCTAAGAAGGCCACTAAAAAGAAATAGTCCAGAGTAAGCCCGGGGTTTTCCCCGGGCTTTTTTGCTTTTTTCCAGGAATTATTCCGGGCGAGCAAGACTGATTTATCTGATAAATCCTTTCCGGACTGCTGGAAAGGATTTTTTTATGGTTGTTTAGAGATAGATGTCGAGAATCCTTTCCATAGATACTTCCACACAGGCCTGTTCCTGTGCCCTTGCCATCAATGAGGACGTTTACGAATCATTTGAGGTGATACCTCGCCAGCATGCGGGCATGCTCCTGGGTATGGTGGATGACCTCATGAGAGAGCATAACTTGCATTTTAAGGATCTGGATGCCATCGCCTATGGCAATGGCCCTGGATCTTTTACCGGATTACGTATTGCTGCAGGTGTCGTTCAAGGGATAGCATATGGCGCTGATTTGCCTGTTATTCCTGTTTCAACGCTGGCTTGTCAGGCTTTCCAACTCCTACATACAGAAGCTGATCTTGCATTCAGTTCCCTGGACGCAAGGATCGATGAGGTTTACTGGGGATTTTACCGCCTGGATGACGGTGGTATTTCATTGATAGGTGAAGAGGGACTGTGTAAACCGGAACTCTTGCCGGGTACATTCCCCGGTACTGCAGAAGAGGTTATCTGTGTGGGTAGCGGGTTGGTATACCTTGAACGGATGCCGGATATTTACAGACATCCACACCTTTTTCGCGATGATTCTATCTGTCCCAGGGCAAGTGCCATAGCGCAATTGGCCAAACCTTTATTGGTCAAAGGTCACGTCCAGGTAGCAGAAGCAGTTAATCCCGTTTATCTTCGTGATAAGGTTACCCATTCCTGATCAGGAGCCGGAATTTTGGAATTTGATATTGTTAGAGCTACTTTTCTTGCATTCATTCAGGGTCTGACAGAATTTCTGCCAATTTCAAGTTCTGCGCACCTGATTTTGCCTTCAGCCTTACTCGGATGGGATGATCAGGGGCTCAGTTTCGATGTGGCAGTCCACCTGGGAACCCTTTCAGCAGTTCTTATCTACTTCCGCCATGATGTCTGGAAGCTGATTCATGGTTGCTCAAGACATTTGCTATTCAAGGAAGGCTCCGATGAAGCGATGTTGGGTTGGAAACTGCTTTTAGCTACTTTCCCTGTGATTATTGCCGGTTATTTTGGTAAAGAGTTTATCGACACCAGCCTGCGCGCTACCGCCGTTATCGCTACGACCACGATTGTCTATGGTGTCTTGTTGCTTTGGTCTGACCGTCATTCCAGCGGTAAAAACACACTCGATACCATGACCTGGCGACAGGCATTGATTATCGGATTTGCACAAATGCTGGCATTGGTCCCAGGGACATCACGTTCCGGAATTACGATGACAGCAGCCCTTTTCTGCAATCTCGACAGGGAAAGCAGTTCCCGCTTTTCTTTCCTCCTTTCGATTCCAGTAATCGCAGGCGCATCACTTTTCCTGGTGCTTGATCTGATAAAGCAGGCTCAGGTCAATTGGGGGGAACTATTTTATGGAATGGTCCTTGCTGGCCTGGTTGCCTATGCCTGTGTGACTCTTTTCCTGAATACTATCAGCAGGCTTGGGTTTTTGCCTTTCGTAATCTATCGATTCTTTCTGGGGACACTATTGTTTCTTTTTTTTGTCTGATACACAGGAGTTGCAATGAAGCTCTATCATTTTCCCAGGGCCCCACATGCGCGAAAAGTGAATATTTTCCTTGCTGAAAAAGGGGTGGTAATTCCAAGAATAGAAATAAATCTGGCAAAAAAGGAAAATCTGGAACCGGAATATCTCGTACGCAATAGCAGGGGGCTTGTTCCATTGCTGGAAATGGATGACGGCACCTGTATTGATGAATCCCTGGCCATATGCAGGTACATAGAAACCCTTTTCCCGGCTCCAGCGTTATTTGGTACAAGCCCACGGGAAAAAGCCCTCATTGATTCGTGGGAACGGCGGATGGAATTTGATGGTTACCTGCCTGGTATGGATGCCTTCAGGAATACGGCAAAGCATTTTGCCAATTATGCTATTCCGGGAATACGCGAAGAGTTTGTGGCTATTCCTGAACTGGTCGAAAGAGGCAGGCGTCGCCTGGATATTTTTTTTCGTCTACTTGATGCCAGATTGGGAGAATCTGAATATGTTGGAGGGGGGCAATTCTCGATGGCCGATATTACCGCTGTGGTTGCAGTTGACAGCGCCGGGCGTAGCCAAAAATTCCTGCCGAGGGAGCTTAAAAACGCCCATCGCTGGTACACAGCCATGTATGAGCGTGAAAGTGTCTCTTCCACTTACATAAAGACGTGAAAGCTGACTGTGGTAATGGTCAGGATTATCCGGTTATCCATATAGCGCTTTAAACGCTGAAATTCAGTTCCAGTTTGACTCCATTCGGATCGTTGAGAAACAACTGTACAAGCCCGGCATGGGGTACATCATTCCTGTTATAGGGGATGCCTTTCTCTTCCAGACGAGCGACCATGACTTCCGGCTCAACTCCATTAAAAGCCACATGATCAAAAGCCCCGGTTCCCTCAGCCCGGGTGGTGACAGGGATGCCGATATTGTTGGAATGTGCCGTGTAGGTTTCCCATTCGGCAATATGAAGTACCGGTGTTTCCTTCAGGTATAACCAGTATCCCGGAAATTCCAGAGGAGGCCTGAAGCCATCTTCCAGACCCAGGACATCAATATAAAAATTCCGTGTCATGTCGATATCGTCGGTCAGTACCAGATAATGCTCCATGAGATTGAGTGGCATGGTTACTCCTTTGAATTGTTTATGGGGGGAATGATCCTTATCCTGATTTGCTGGTGTTTTACAGGCGTTCAAGTGACTTTGAAAAACCACAAACGAATACCGTTGGCAGAACGGGCTCCAGTACCAATGAATATCCCCTTGTTTAACCAGTCGTATTTTCCGGTAGGAGCCTTGAATCGTGGATTGGTCCGGAAATAGTATTCTGAGGGGTTCACATCCTCGCCAGCCGCCAGGCGTTTCATAACTTCATCAGGACCAAAACGAAGGCCGTAATTTTCCACCTGGATTATGACGCCATCATCGGTCTTTATGGCGTAGGTTGCTTCTGCCTGGGTAACCCCGTCAGCCCGCGTGTACTGCCAGTCGGCAGCGGCTGTTGGCACGATGATGCCACGTATATCAGGCCCTTCAAATGTGCCTTCGATAATAGCAATCATCCTCCTCGGTCCCTCGAATGTCTCGCCAAACTGAAGCGGGTCTGCGAGTACGCCTTCAGCAGAAAAAACAAATTCATATCCGGGTTCAATCATGATTTTTGCTTCCTGTATTGGTCAATATTGAACAAGTTATTTTTGATGTTCTGATGATAACATGAGCAACTTAAGAGAAAGTTTGATTACCGATAAAATCAAACTACAAGCTTGCAGCATTTGAAAAGTGAAGAAAAGTGAGAAGGAAGTAACGATGAATCTTGAATTACCTGTTGTTGACGATACCTGTGTCTGGAATGCCTGGATGTCCATGCTTAACGTGCCAGCTATGTCTGCTGCTATAGAATTGGATATTTTTGAGTCGCTTAATGATAAACCGGCCTCCGCAGAGGAGCTTGCAGATAGAATGGGATACGAATCCAGGGCCTTGAAGGCTTTGCTGCCGGTTCTCATGCATCTGGGTTTTCTCAGTGATAATGATGGTGGTTATCGGCTAACAGCCTCGGCCAGACACTTTATGCTCAAGGATAGTCCCTTTTGCTGGAGTGGTGTTCTCAAGCGAGAAGGGCGTATGCAGACACGCCATAAACTGTTAATTGAAGCCATCACGGGCAACAAGGAAGAACATGAAGGGCGCGACAGGCCTGGTGAAAGCTGGGAAAGCGGGGACGTGAAAAAGGAAATGGCCAGGGAGATAACAGCATTCATGCATAGCCATTCGATGGCGGCGGCTGTGGGGATGACGAGTTCTATTGATTTCAGTAAGGTGAAGCGGTTTCTGGATGTGGGAGGTGGCTCAGGGTGTTTCTCCATCGCTCTGGCTAAATTGCGCAAAAATGTACAGTGTACTGTACTGGAGCTTCCGACAATCTGTGAATTGGCTGAGGAATATGCTGCCGATGCAGGTGTTTCCGAACAGGTTGATACAACCAGTGTAGACATGTTTCGGTCAGCCTGGCCCACTGGGTATGACACCCATTTCTTCTCAAACATCTTTCATGACTGGAGTTTCGATACCTGCCGACAGTTGGCAAAAAGCAGTTTCGATGCACTGCAGCCTGGGGGGAGAATCATGTTGCATGAAATGCTGCTCAACGATGGTGGGAAGGGCCCTTATCCGGCAATTGCCTTTTCCCTGCTCATGAGCATTGGGACAATGGGGCAGCAATTCACCCTGCCGCAGCTGAAAGAGATTCTGTCTTCGGCTGGCTTTACGAACATCGACAGTCGCCATTCCTATGGGTATTACTCTATTGTCTCTGCTGAAAAACCGGCTTGAGCAGTGGTTCCCGCCTGAATCACTAGGATGACGCCATGGTAGAAAAGAATCCAAGGAAAGACGGTGAGTACCTTAATTCTCTGGCACGGGGTCTTTCGGTCTTGAGAGCGTTTACGCGGGAAAAGCCACAAATGACGCTCAGCGAGATTGCGGCCCAGACCGGGTTGAATCCGGCTGTTGCCCGACGCTGTCTCAATACGCTTCTGCACCTGGGTTACGTTGGCAAGAAAGATAAGCTATTCCTGCTCCGACCGGATGTGTTCCTGCTGGGGGCAGCCTACATTGAATCGATGAACCTTGAGGAACTGGTCAGACCGTCATTACAACGCGTTCGGGATAATACGGGTAACAGTGTTGCCCTGTCTGTCCTGTCGGATATGGAGACCCTGTTTCTCGCCTATGTTTCAACAAAGCAGCTAACGCGCATTATTGCTGGCGTAGGGACCCGTTTTCCTGCTTATGCCACCGCTGCTGGCCGGGCGATTCTGGCATTTGAGGATAAAAGTGTGGTGGATGAGTATTTCAGGCAGGTCCAGCTGGAGCCATTAACGGAAAAAACGGTTACCTCGGTCAAGGAGCTGAAGTCCATTTTCAGCACGATTCGAAAAAACCGTTATGCCTCGACAGATGGTCAACTGGATTTTGGCGTAGTTTCTTTGGCGGTGCCGATTTTTAATGAGGAGAACCGGGTGATTGCTTCGATTAGCTGTTCGACGGCATCGGCCCGTACTTCGGAGGCGGAAATGATTGAGGAAATTGTTCCCCAGCTGTCAGAGGCAGCAACGGAAATTGAATTTCAGTTGCGGCGTTCCCCGATGCTGGCACATTCGATCATGTCCTGATGGTAAAGCCAGTAAGCCCTCGACCAGCACACTAGAACTGGCTGAGGGCACCTGGGTAAGCACTTTTGCAGTGTTTTAGAGTTCAGAATTGACGATAGCAGTACCTTCGCCAAGCGCCTTGAGTTTGGCTCGTGCTGAGTCTCGCGGCAAATACTTAAGGCCACAATCGGGTGCCGCAATAATCCTTTCAGGAGGCAGGAACTCCAGGGCTGCACGTAACCTGTCGGCGACGATTTCAGGTGTTTCCGGGGTTTCATCACCCAGATCCAGGACACCCACCATAATCGTTTTCCCGGGCAGCGCGTTCAATGCTGCACCAAGGTCCAGGTCAGGCTGGGCTGCCTCAATAGAAACCTGGTCAACATTAATATCACTGACCAGCGGAAGGCAGGAGTAACCGTCGCCGGATTTATCCGAGACCATCGCTGCATAGCCGAAGCAGACATGCAGGGCTGTAGTCCCTTCAATTCCCTCAAGGGCCCTGTTGATCGCTTTGACACCGTAATCCTTGGCGTCATCGTACCGTGCCTGCAGATAGGGTTCGTCAAACTGGACAATGTCCGCACCGGCTTCATAAAGCGCTTTCATTTCCTCGTTGACAACCTCGGCATAGGCCATGGCCACTTCTTCCGGTGTTTTGTAATACTCGCTAACGGCCAACTGGGAAAGCGTGAAAGGACCAGGTATGGTGATTTTCACGGTACGGTCAGTGTGTGCCCTCAGAAACTTGACATCCTCTACGTGAACAGGGGCAATGCGTTTCAGGGGGCCCGTAATCAGGGGTACCTTGTTCGGTTTGCCCGCACGGCCAATAAGAGTTTCCACCCGCTCACGGTCGATACCTTCAGGTGCATTGGCCAGGGGGGCAGAGTAGCTTTCACGACGTACTTCACCATCAGTGACGATATCAATGCCAGCCTGGTGCTGGTCTTCAAGAATACTCAGCACAGCATCATCCTGGGCCTCCTTCAGGAGTTCAGGGGCCACTCGCCACATGTCGCCAGTAAGAATACGGGCGGGGAGGCGATTACGAAGGGCGTCACGATCAATCAGCCATTCAGGCTGTGCATAGCTGCCAACGAGGGCGGTACGGATTTTACTCATGATTTTCTGCTTCTTGTTATGGATTTAAAGGTCCGGATTATACTGATTGTCTCTGTAAAGGCCAGAAACGGCATTCTGTAATATAATGCCCGCTCATTTGTACATTGACGAAAGGCAGGCCGGCAATTATTCTGGGCGCCTTTTGCAGTAACCCCGATCTAACGGTCACTAACCCAGACGAAACTATAGGTGTAATAATGACAACTGAATATTTTAAGGAAGGTGAATGGTGGGTAAGCCCCTACAATGTGATTGATGAAGTCACTTCCACATTCGACCTACCTGAAAAAGTGGAAATCCATGATGCAACCCTTCGTGATGGCGAACAGACACCTGGTGTTGTTTTCAGCCCTGAAGACAAGATTGCCATTGCGGAAAAAATGTCTGAAGTGGGCGTCGATCGTATTGAAGCCGGTATGCCGGCTGTTTCTCCAGACGACAAGAAAGCGATCAAGGAAATTTGCTCGTTGGGACTCAAATCCAAGATTTACACTTTTGCCCGTGCCATGGAGGCAGATATTGATTCAGCCATTGAATGTGGCGCAGATGGCGTCATCATCGAAGTGCCAATTGGTTACCCAAAACTGAAATATCAGTTTGGATGGACCTGGGAAGATGTATACAAGAAAAGTGCACCGATCATCAAATATGCCAAGGATAACGGACTGCATACGGTCTTTTTCCCCTATGATACAACCCGTGCGCGTGAAGAAGACCTGGAAAACTTGTTAAAGGCCGTGATGGATAACTGTGCACCTGATTCTGTTGGTGTTGTTGATACCATGGGCTGTGCCTTGCCCGAAGCCATCAAGTACCTCGTACGCAAGGTCAAGGGCCTGACCAATCTGCCAGTAGAAGTGCATACCCACAATGACTTTGGTATGGGCGTCGCCACTGAGTTGGCAGGTGTTGAAGCCGGTGCAACCGTTATTCACTCCTGTGTCAATGGTCTGGGTGAGCGTACTGGTAATGCCGCCATGGAAGAACTGGTACTTGCCCTTGAAGTCCTCTACGGCATCAAGATGGACTATGATCTGAAGAAATTTCCGGAATTGTTTGACCTGGTCTCAAGGCTCAGCAATGTACCTATCGCTGCGAACAAGCCGGTTGGCGGGTCACGGAACTTCACCCGCGAATCCGGTATTGGTGTTGATCTGGTTCTGGAAGAGCCATTGGCCATGTTTGGGACTCACCCGGCACTGACCGGCCGCAACGGGGATATAGTTCTGGGCAAGAAGAGCGGCAAGCGCTCTGTAACCTATACTCTGGAGCAGATGGGAATTACCGACTACAGTGATGAAGCAGTGGCAGAAATCCTGACTCAGGTAAAAGCGCTGGGAATCCAGAAGAAAACCATCATTACTGAAGATGAATTCAAGAGCATTGTGGACAGTGTTCTCTGATCAGTTTTCTGCAACGTATAAAAAAGCCGGCATTTGCCGGCTTTTTTGTGGTGTAACGGTAAAGAATCAGTTTCCGGCCACCATATGCTCAGAATCTCCTTCGCCCGGTGCCACGCTCAGCATGAATGCATCACTGCTGACAATACCTTTGACAAGGCTTGAAAAGCGATAATCATCGTCTGCTGCGTCACGCACCAGTGCCCTCACCAATGGCATATCTGAAGCCTCGACTGGCCTTCCCAGCGCATAGGTCATCAGTTTGGTTGTGACAGTCCGTGCAAACATGCTTGGGTCAGACGTCAGTGCCTTGCGCAGGTCATCAGGCCCCCGGACTTCCTCACCACTTGGCAGGATTCCTGTGGGGTCGATAGGATCGCGAGAATACCTGTCGATATTACGCCAGTGTCCAACAGCATCGAAGTTTTCAAGAGCAAAACCCAATGGGTCCATTACCCCATGACAGGCGAAACACGCGGGATTTTGTCTGTGACGTTCCAGTCTTTCACGAACGGTAGTTGCTGGTTGGCCTGCTTCGTTTTCTGCCAGATCTTCTACATCCGGTGGCGGAACCGGCGGTGGGGTGCCCATGATATTTTCAAGAATCCAGGCGCCCCTGATTACGGGGGAAGTGCGATTGGGGTAGGCCGAAGACATCAGGATACCTCCTTTGCCCATCAGTCCCCAGCGTTTGGAGTCTGCAAGTTCCACGCGACGGAAACGGTTTCCTTTGACGCTAAGTATGCCGTAATGCAGAGCAAGTCTTTCGTTCAGGTAGGAATAATCTGCATTGAGCAGATCGATGACACTGCCGTCTTCCCTGATCACACTATCAATAAACAATTCCAGCTCTTTCTTGAAATCGGGACGTAAGTCACCGGCACCGAATGCATAGGGGTAGATGCCGCCATCAGGATTGATTTCATCCAGTTTCTCCAGGCCCAGCCACTGGTAAGCAAAGTTTGATGCAAGGGTGCTGGAACCTGGATCGGCGATCATCCTGTCTATCTGGGCGTCCAGTACTTCCGGATCAGTCAGTTTGCCAGCAATGGCAAGGTCCAGTAGCTCCCTGTCAGGGATACTGCTCCACAGGAAAAATGACAGACGTGTCGCTATTTCAAGGTCGTCGAGCGCATAGACTTCCCCCGGTTCTACATCGTCAGGGGCTTCCATTATTCGATAAAGGAAATTGGGGCTGGCGAGAAGCCGGGTCAGGGCCCGTCTGATGCCTTCCTCGAAGCCGCCAATGGCATACCCCTGTTCATAAAAGTCGAGCAGAGGCACCATGTCCTGGTCTTCAAGTGGCCTGCGATAGGCCAGTGAACCGAACTCATTGATAATCTGTAGTGCACAGGCCTCTTCCTGCCCAGTATTTTCCGGATAACAGGAAAAGATCTTTTCCCGACTTGGTGTCTGGCTCAGTCCCGTGGGATTGTAAGGACCGCGAATTTCAACGGAAGGAATTGAAAGAATCCTGTCCTGAATAGTGCCAGGAATAGGGGGCTCAAGTCGGTCATCAGATTCAGCAAAGGTGCGTCGGATAAAAGTGACACCCACATCGTGGGGGCCAGCTGTCGTGGTAAAGCGTATATCCTTTGTGCGTCCGTTAATATCATCCATGGGGGCGGCCTGGTCCAGATCCAGAGCGATCCTGTCCTTTTCGCCACCGAGTACAGTCTGGTATACCTTTTCACCATCAATGGTGACGATCATGGTATTCTCAAATTCAATGTTGAACATCCAGGCAAAGAGATTGAAGTCCCCTACATTGATTGCGTATTCCCCGTCGGCGGGGAACCAGTGATCAATCAGCATGCCGCCACGGGTGCCAAGAGGCAGGCCTTCAATATGCTGCTGCTGGGAACCACCACCCTGCATACGGATGGGGAGTTCTTCATCAGGGAAATAGGTGGTACTGCCGGCAGAGGGTGTCTTGTCGCCAACGGCCTGCTCCATGATGGAACGGGCGGCGAGTACATACTGATTGATGAAGGCGGGGGTGACATTCAGGGCCTCGGCAATATTGTCAAAACCATCCAGGGAATTGTCTTCCGGGAGGATAGCGGCCGGTTCAATCTCGATGCCAGTCAGGTCACGAATTGCATTGGTGTATTCTTTTCTGTTCAGGCGATGGATGGGCACGGTGTGGTGAACAGGATTAACCTCTGAGGCTTCATCCAGGTATGACTCCATCCAGTTCACAAAACTTACCAGGGTTTCCTCGGGAGGTTTTTCCTGGCCCGCTGGAGGCATCATGCGTCCGCGCAGTTTCTGGATAGCTTTTTCCCAGATATCTGCATTTGCGGGCACCTCGTCCACAAACATGGTCGTGAAATCGACGCCACCGGAATAATCCTCAAAGTTATGGCATTCGGTGCAATAGTCGTTCAGAAAGTCCCACTGGTCATCGGCATGGGCCATAGCCTCATAGTCAGTGCTGTTCTGTGCGCAGACACCGACTGAGGTTGTTACACAGACGGCTGCGGCGAGTCGGGAAAGGTGGTATTGGAGTGGTCTTTTCATCATGGTTGTGACTATATGTGTAAATTGAGCAAGAATTCAGCAACAAATTCAGAACGTTGCAGGCTGGGTACATTGTAAATCCCGGCCCGCATGCAGTAAACACGGGGGCCGGGTAAAAATGAAATCAGGCCAGTTTGGCTGCGATTCTGGCGACATGTTCACCTTGGTAGCGAGCAATATTGAGCTCCGCCTCCGATGGCATGCGACTGCCATCTCCTCCGGTTATGGTGGTGGCTCCATAGGGTGAACCACCGGTAATTTCATCCATACTGGTCAGTTCCGGTACAGCATACGGCACGCCGACTACGACCATCCCGTGATGGAGCAGGGTGGTATGGAAGGACGTGATAGTGGTTTCCTGTCCGCCATGCTGGGAAGCTGTGGATGTAAATACACTGCCGACCTTTCCCACCAGTTTGCCCTCGAACCAGAGGCCGCCGGTCTGATCCAGAAAGTTTCGCATCTGGGCTGCCATGTTGCCAAAACGGGTCGGGGTACCAAAGATGATGGCATCATACTCGGCCAGTTCATCCGGGGAGGCCAGGGGGGCATCCTGGTCCATTTTCACCCCCGCATTTTTGGCAGCGTCTTCTGGCATCAGTTCCGGTACACGCTTGATAGTCACCTCAGTACCATCCACACGGCGTGCGCCTTCGGCGATTGTGTTGGCCATGACTTCAATATGGCCATACATGCTGTAATACAATACAAGAACCTTGCTCATTGATATCTCCTTCTTGAAACGATTGCTGCATCATAAAGGCTTTGTTCGTCTATTTCATGCCTTTATACGTCCGGTTTTTCGGAATCGTTGTGTAATATTTTATACCGGCTATAATGCCGCGCCTTGCTACTGGCCCCCACTGGCCTTAAATTTAACGTAAATTGCAGTAGGCCCCTGATCTGCATGGGAAAGAAACCTGTGATATATCTTTTGCCTGGCTTGCTCTGTGATGCAGATGCCTGGCAGTTCCAACGTGAATATCTCGCTTGGTATGCTGATGTGAGAATACCTGACTTCCGGGGAATTGATTCACTGGACAAAATGGCCGAACTCGTCCTGGCCGATGCTCCTGAAACTTTTTCTGTTGCAGGACATTCCATGGGGGGCAGGGTTGCTTTGGAGATTATCAACAAGGCTCCGGAAAGGGTGGCTCACTTGATCCTCTTGAGTGTGGGTGCACACCCAGTCACTGATGAGGAATGTGAGCAGCGCAGCAGCCTGGTGGAAGAGGCGGCAAGTATAGGCATGGATAGGTACGCCGTCAGTTGGGCAGATCTCATGCTCGGTTATAGAGATGAAGAGGCGCCTGAAATTCGGCAATGCATTGAAGATATGGCCAAGCGCCAGTCCCTGGATGACTTTATCGCCCATATTACTGCCGGCCTTGGCAGACGTGACCAGACCCGATATCTACCCCACATCAGTATTCCTGTCCTGCTGATTGTTGGACAGAAAGATACCTGGAGTCCTGTTTCCCAGCATGAGGGTATCAAGGCACTGTTACCTGATGCCACCATCGCGGTAGTGCCTGAGGCAGGGCATATGGTGATCCTTGATCAGCCTTCGGTCGTATATACCCTTATTAAAGAATGGCTTGTGGGCCATTAATTTTTTTTCCAGAAGAGTGTTATTCCTGACCTGCTGAAATACCCTGCATCAGCGGGACAAATTGTGATTAACAAGCCCTGGCCAAGTATTATGGCACCCCGCACAGGTTTTTCAGGAAGCTATAAAAAACAGTGCTGTGCAGGTTGCTTCAACTGCAATAAAACAATAAAAATTTTCCAAGGGGGAAATATGAATAATAAAAGATCTCTGCTTTGTGCAGCGGTGGCTGCTGCCATTGTTTCACCGGTCACTACAGTAAATGCTCAGACTGGCAATAGTCAGGTTATTGAGGAAATTGTAGTCACTTCCCGTAAAAGGGATGAATCCTACACAGATGTCCCTGTAACGGTCACAGTCTTTACCGAGACTGAAATAGAGGCGGCCGGTATTGAAACTCCCGCGGACTTTATTGCACTTACCCCGAATGTGACTCTTGTTCAGGTACAGAACGCCGGAAACTCTTTTGTGACGGCAAGGGGTATTTCCCAGAACCGTAATACAGAAATGTCAGTTGCTGTGCTGATGGACGGGGTTCTCATGGTTAATCCTGCACAGTTCAACCAGGAACTCTTTGATATCCAGCAGATTGAAGTCCTGAAGGGACCGCAGGGCGCACTTTACGGCAGGAATGCAATTGGTGGCGCAATTACAGTTACCACACGTGAACCTTCAGATTTTACTGAAGGTGCTGTCAGGGTAGGCTACGACTCCGGAGATGGTTATCGTGCCCAGGGTTATATCAGTGGCCCGATTGGTGATTCCGGTGAACTCAAATACCGTGCTTCCATTTCCCGAAAAGACGTGGAAGGCTACCTCGACAATCCTTACCTGGGTGAAAAGGCGGACCCCTATGAAGATACATCAGCCCGCTTACGATTCATTTGGGACCCGAGTGATACTTTCAGGGCAGACCTGAGACTATACACCTCTACACTGGAGACACAGGCTCTGTACTACAATATTCGTGAATCCGCACCAGCCCCTTTCCCCGGAGCGCCTGCTGCTTTCGGACGTGGTGATGGCCATCCTGACTCGGTCAATGATACAAGCCTGCCCATCAGGGTTAACAATCCAGGTATCAATGAAAGGGATCTTTCAAATATTTCCCTGAAAATGGATTGGGAGTTTGCAGAAGGTACATTCACCGCCATCACATCCTACGATACTTTGGAGGAAGTGCTGACTGGTGATGCCTGGGATTTTTTGCCAACCGATGAGGCCATAATTCCTGTTGCCTTTGGTTTCCCGGATCAGAACCAGAGCCAGTATCTTGATGTAGAGGCTATCAGTCAGGAATTTCGCTTTACATCACCATCGGAAAACCGTTTTCGCTGGATTGCCGGTGCCTACATGGTGCAGACAGACCGGTTCATCTCAACAGGCAATATGGTAGATACAGGCAATGGCGTATTTCCCGTTTTCCGCCAGCCGCGCGGAAACTTCCCCTTTGATTTTGCTACGGATCCGGTCAATCCCCAGGTGACATTCCTCGCCGATTCCCAGGACAATTTTGCCTGGGCGCTATTCGGTGAGATGGCCTATGATTTTTCCGACAGGACTGAAGTAGCGTTTTCATTACGATATGATGAAGATGAACGTGAAAATACGACGCTCACCCCAACGGCTTTCTTGCCCAATGTGGCGGGTTTTCCGGAAGGTTTTACGGGCGAGGTTCGCAGCAATACTTGGGATGAATGGCAGCCGAAACTTACCTGGCGCTACAAACCCTCTGACACCCTCAGTTATTATGCTTCTGTGAGCCGAGGCTTTCGCAGCGGTGGATTTAATCAGACTGGAGTTGGTGCTGTATCTTTTGCCAATGGTTTTCTTGGCGTGGGGGATACTTTTGATGCAGAGGTGGTGGATACCTGGGAAGCAGGTATCAAGGGGCAGAGTGCTGATGGACGCATTCGTGGTAATTTCAGTGTCTATACCTCCAAGGCTGAAGGCACATACTTTTTCATCTTCCTTGCTGCCAACTCAACACAAAATCTGGGTAATTTTGGCAAGGTTGATTATTCAGGATTTGAGCTTGACCTGGCTGCCAGCCTGAATGAATACGTTAATGTGAATTTCGGCTATGGACATACTAATAGCGAAATCAAGGAATCTGAAACAGCCAAGGATATCGGTGACCGTGCACCCAATGTCTCCAAGTACACAGTCAATGCAGGCCTTGATTTCCATATGCCCGTAGCATCATTTGGCGACGGAATGGAAACTTTCTTTCGTGTGAACTATCAGGTCATAGGGGATACTACCTTCTTTGATAACAACCAGGACGACACAAATGACAGGGATCCTGTGCATCTGGTGGATTTCAGGGCTGGTGTGGAACTACCTGATGACTGGTCAATTACACTTTGGGGCAAAAATGCGCTGGATGAAGAATACAACACCGAATATTCTACCGGCGGCTTTGTATTCAAGGCCCTGCCGGCAAGATATGGTCTGGATTTTGTGAAACGATTTTAAATAACATATTATTCGCCCACTGAGTTTCGAACCAAGTATTAAACGAGGAATTGAACATGAATGCTCAAAGCAAATTACCTTCCCGTCTGCACCATAATGCGTGGGTTGTTAAAGATCTGGAAACAACCCGTAAGTTCTATGAAGATTTGCTGGGCCTGCCAATGACGGCGACCTGGTGTGAAAAAACCGACCTGTTTGGCAAGGAAAGGGTTTACTGCCATTGTTTCTTCAGCATTGGTGATGGTGGTGCACTGGCCTTTTTCCAGTTTGCAAACGAGGATGATGCTGAAGAATTCGGCCCTGAGTTGCCGTTGTCAGGCTTTCGCCATATTGCCCTGAATGTGGACCAGGGTCTGCAGGATGAAATTGTCCAGAAAGTTAAGGATTCAGATTATCCAGAGGACAAGTACTATTTCCTGGAGCATGGCTACTGCCACTCACTGTACATTATTGACCCTGACGGACTGATTGTTGAATTTTGTACCGATCACCCTGATGTTGAGAAAATAAATGCGGAAGTGGCACCCAAGGCGCACAGTGAACTTAAGCGCTGGCTGGCAGGGGATCACACTCCCAACAACACCCAGTACCACAGGTAACAGCCGGTCTGATTTTCTGCTGACTGATAGACTTGAGTAAAGGCCCTGATCCCGGTGGATCCGGGCCTTTTTCTTTGGGCTCGCTGAATTGTGGAAAGTCGATGTAAATCATGCGGCTGTGTAGGAGATTGGTAGTGTCTCTGCTACATTAGCAGGCTGTTGAAAAGACTATTCGTGTCCGGAAAGTATGGTAAAGTTTCCGGTATAGACGGGTCAGCTGAAGCGGCTGGCCATGATAATAATTACATACGCACTGAGCGCTTTTCCCCCGACCTGTTTTCGGGAGAACCCGCTCCAGGACTTGTCCCTGGCTCGGCCAGCACTCAATGTACTGATTCACTTAATAAAACAAGTTCACTGTAAAACAAGAGTTGGAGTCACATTACATGTATCAGTCGTTCGTTAAAGGTTTGTTGAAAGGTGCGGCAGTGGTATGCAGTATCGCCATGCTGTCAGGGACAGTGTCAGCTCAGGAGGGTCATCCCCTCAAGGGTTCCTGGATCGGAGAGTGGTCCGGTAATTCCGAGCTGGGTGAATTTGTGCTGGTTGTCATGGACTGGGATGGAGAAAAAGTCAGCGGCATGATTAATCCGGGTACAGATAACCTGGAAATTGAGCGTGTCGACCTGGATCCGGAAGACTGGTCTGTGGAGATTGAAGCCGGCGGGTATCGAATCAATGCTTCTATCGAAAGCCTGGAGCTGCCATCACGTTCCCTGGTAGGTGACTGGCGAGGACCAGGTGGTCGCGGCGATTTCGAAATCGTTAGGCAGTAATTAGACAGTTGCACACGGATACACGAATTATTTGGATTACAAGATGAAAGATTCCAGAAAAGCGTTTTCCCTGAAGTCCATGTTGGTTGCATTAGCTGTGCTGGGTGCTGGAAGCATCCAGGCCCATCATCCAATCCAGGGGAAATTTGATCCTGAGGACACAATGGAATTGAGTGGTGTCGTCACCAAAGTTGACTGGCGCAGCCCACATGTACACATTTTTGTGAACGTGACTGACGGCAATGAAGTCGTTAACTGGGCCATTGAGATGGAGAACCCATATATCCTTGTTGATAACGGTTGGTCATCTGACTTATTGCAGCCCGGTGACCTGATCACAGTTGATGGCATGAGAGCACGCAACGGTAGTCGGCAGATATGGGGTGACGAAGTTGAGATGACTGACACAGGAAGGCTGGTCTATAGCATCTCGGACACAGCCCCGGCCAAGCCACTCTCAAGACGTCCCGTGCCTCGCTGGCCTGATGATAACCGTCCCATGCTGGGTGCGATGCCTGGTGGTACAGGAGGCTTATGGAGTTATCCGACGATGACTGCTCTGGTTGAAGATGGTGTAGATGTCAGTATGAATAAATATGGTCTTCTCGATAATATCGATGATGCGGCCAAAGTCGCTCCTATGCAGGACTGGGCCCTGGCCCGATATGTGCACAGGCAGGAACGCAGTCTCAGGGATGACCCGATGTTTCTTGACTGTAAACCCCCAGGTGGGCCGAGACAGTACCAGTCGGATCTGGGTTTCCAACTGATAGAAGACAAACGCAATGAACGTATTTTCGTTCTTATGGGGAGCGGAAACAGGAATTACCGTATCATTCATATGGATGGCAGGGACCCTGTCGGACTTGTTGGTGGCGATGATGATAATCCGCTTTTTTATGGTCGATCATCAGGACAATGGGAAGGCGATACCCTTGTGGTGCAAACCCAGGGTTTTAACGAAGGTTTCTGGTTTACCAATGGCGGTTTACCCCATACCAACATGTTGTCCATGGAAGAAAGATTTACAAGAACCGACTTCGATACCTTGAAGTATGAAGTCACTATCGATGACCCGGGAGCCTATACCAGGCCCTGGTCTGCCAGCTGGGAATTAAACTGGGCAGGCGGGGCAGAGCTCCCATACTCTTTATGTCAGAACAACAGGCAATAGCGAGGAAACTCTAATGAAACATCTGATCAAATTCATGCTGGCAGGGGCATTTCTTTTTGCTGCCAATACTTTTGCTCACCACTCATTCGTGGCTGAGTTCGATTCCAATAAACCGATTCAGCTTCAGGGCATTGTCACCAAGGTTGAGTGGACCAATCCTCATGTCTGGATTTACCTCAATGTCAAGAATGAGGAAACCGGCGAAGTGGTTAACTGGGGTGCAGAGCTGGGTCCTCCCCATGGCCTGCAGCGTCGTGGCTGGAGAAGGAATACACTGGCTATTGGAACACCGATCACCGTGGATGGCTTTCTCGCCAGGAATGGTTCTCCCCGCGTTAATGCTCGCAGTATCACGCTGACAGCAACGGGTAGTTCTCCCGGCCAGACACTGGATGCAGACTCCAGTATCGGTAGTGGACAGCAGTAATTACCCATCAGGGTAACGATTGAATTAGGGAGGCTGATAGTGCTTTTCAAGAAACTGAAATATTTACCGGCAGCGTTGTTGTTTACTTTCGGGTGCAGTGCGCTGACTCAGGCACAACCAGTGTCTGATGGGGAACAGGAATTTGGTCCGGCTCCAAGAAATGAACAGGGAAGAGTGGTCTTGGGCGGATCAACACCTGATCAGAAAGGGGTGTGGACACCGGTTTTCGGTATTTTTGACCCTGTTGCTCCGGTAGAGATTGTGCCTTTCCAACCCTGGGCCAAAAAGCTATATGATGAACGGCAGCTGCATGAACTTGAACCTCATGCCCGTTGCAAGGCATCAGGAGCTTCCAGGCAGTTTCTGACTCCCTACGGAGTTGAGTTTGTTGAAGTGCCCGAACTGCAGAGGCTCTATATTTTTGATATCGGCGGCCCTCACACTTTCCGGGTTGTCTACATGGACGGTCGTTCCCATCCTGCAGATCCTGAACCGAGCAACTATGGCCATTCAGTTGGTTGGTGGGAAGGTGATACCCTTGTTATCGATACCATTGGCTATAATGAGGATTTCTGGTTTGGAAGAAGGGGCTTGCCGCATACCGATCAGCTCCATACGATTGAGCGCTTTACCCGTTATAACTCTGACAGGATAGATTATAAATTGACCGTCGATGATCCGGGTGCTTATACCGCTCCCTATACCGGTGGTTTCAATCTGCGTTGGCAGGAAGGGCAGGAACTGTTCGAGTATATCTGTCAGCAAGCTAATTATGCTGCTGAGTTAATGGTTGGACAAGAGTCTGATGATGTTGACAGAAGTAGCCCGATAGTGCCCTAGTCAATCTGTTTTACAGATGTTTCCAAAAAAAACCGAAGCAAGAGCTTCGGTTTTTTTTGGATGAGATTCGTGTTTCAAGATCAGTCGGGAAGCAGTTTTTTAACATCATTCGAATAGACCACTTTTTTCTCACTTTCAAAGACTTCATGATTCTTCGCCAGTGTGGATATGTCATAAATATAGTTAACCATTATGCCAAGACTCTGTTGCAGTCCATTTTCGGATACATCGGCACGCCAGTTAATTTTTCCAAGTGTGGCGCCATTGCCCAGATGGAAACGAGCGACAGGACAGAGGGGATTTCCCCGGCTTTTTTCATTGACCAGGTAATGAGCACAGACCTGAAGCATTTGACTTTCCAGTTCAGAAGTCCATAAAAGCTCTGGTGTTGGTTCATCCAGTAGCTGTCTGACCAATAGCCGTGCATCTTCATCCAGAAAGTCGAGTGAATCCAGGGAGCTGGAGAGCCAGTGTGTAAAGCGTGGAATGGGAGAAAGGGTTGAATAGGTTTTGATTGTTCCAATTTCCCGTTCAAGTTTTTCAACTACCTGTTTGATCAGCAGGTTGCCAAATGAGACACCACGCAGGCCATTCAGGCAGTTGTTAATTGAATAAAATATAGCCGTGTTATAAGAGGCATTCTTATCGTTGTTGACGTCCTCCTTGAGTAACTCTGCCACATTGGTACTGATTTCATTGGTCAGTGCAACCTCAACGAAAATCAGTGGTTCATAAGGCATTACCGGGTGAAAGAATCCAAAGCAACGACGATCTTCCTCTAGACGTCTGCGCAGATCTTCCCATCCCATAATGGCATGTACTGATTCGTACTCTATCAATTTTTCCAGGACCACAGCGGGGGTTTCCCAATCAATGCGTCTGATTTCCAGAAATCCTCGATTGAACCATGACACAAACAGGTGCAGCAGGTCATTATCCACTGCTTTCAGGCCGGGATTGTCTCGGAGAAAACCCAGGATATCTTCACGCATGGCTATCAGGCACTGTGTTCCCTGTGAGGCCATGTTCAGTGCCCGGAACAGTTCCATACGGCGTGACTCACTGGCTTTGTGAAGCGCCTGCATGGTAGCCTGCTCGGGTTCAATCTGGTAACGATTAATCGCTTCATTGATTTTTTCCTGATCTGCAGAAAAATCATTTTCGAGCTGTCCAAAGAACTCCAGTTTTTCCTCGTTAGAAAAACCCTGATAGGCATTAAGAATTTCCTCGGCGAGTGCGATAGAAGAAGCTTCCCCTTTCAGCTCAAGCAGAGCGTGGCAAAGATTGGCTATTTGCTCGGTGTTGGGTGCTTCATTCTTGCTGTAGAGGTTTTCCAGGGACTCGAGGCCCAGGTTGGAAAGTTTCTTGACTAGGTTTTTTATGGAAACTGCTTTCATAGGGGGTACTGGTGTAGGGTAAGTGTCTGCCGGGTATTATCTCAAATCCTGCATCGTTATGCTTGCAATACGCTGACGGATCTTTTCATCCATTTGCACTGCATCATCCATCCACGTTTTTCCGACTTCCATGGCGCGCTGGACCGCGGGACGTTTACCAATGCAGCTGTACCAGCGCTTTACCTGGGGAAAGTCTTCCAGTTTTTGCTGCTGCCATTCATAACGGGCAATCCAGGGCCAAATGGCTATGTCGGCAATGGAGTATTCACCTGCTACAAATTCTGAATCAGTCAGTTGCTGATCCAGTACCCCATAAAGTCGACTGACCTCATTTTTGTATCTCATCATTGCATACTCAATTTTTTCCGTGGCAAAGCGAAGAAAATGATGGGCCTGTCCTCCCATAGGGCCCAGTCCCCCTATTTGCCAGTTTAACCATTGGAGTACCTGGTATTTACCACGAATATACTGTGGAAGGAAACGGCCGGTTTTTTCGGCCAGGTATTGAAGAATAGCGCCAGATTCGAATAGGCAAATAGGTGAGTCATTGCCATCATAATCAATGATGGCGGGTATCTTGCTGTTTGGACTGATCCGATGAAATTCAGGAGAATTCTGGTCTCCCTTCGTGATGTTTACCGGGAAAGCTTCATAGGGGAGTTCACATTCTTCGAGCATGATCGAAATTTTTTTTCCATTGCCTGTGGGCCACATATATAGATCGATCATTCTTGTTTGCTCCAATAGAAAATTACCGCTTCAAGAGTCGAGCGAAAGAGAGAGAAACCTGAAATAACTCTTCAGGCTTATCGCTATCCTTCTTTTCAGTGGTCAATTAATCTGTGAAAAAAGTGAGATACTAACGGAATAAGAAGATGATGTTCTGGATACTTTTATATCATGAACCTTGAATGGGGTTCTAACTTTAAGTCAATTATATCCAGGGATAATGATTAGCATGCCGGTGATGACTGCTATAAAATTTCGATTAATCCTGTTTTTAGTACCAAAGCCCGGAGGATCACACTGTGAGTCTTGTTTTTGAAGCCGAAGCCACCCCAACAGTGCCTGTAAACGGCATCGACAAGCAGTTCCCTGTGCACCGGATATATTGTGTAGGAAAAAACTATGCAGCCCATGTGGCAGAAATGGGTTCAGATCCACAACGTGACCCCCCCTGTTTTTTCCTCAAGCCAGCAGATGCTGTTACAACATCAGGAAAAATACCTTATCCGCCAGGTACCAGTAACTATCACTATGAAACGGAATTGGTGCTCGCCATTGGCAAGGGTGGCCGTCAGATACCCGTTGAAACAGCAGAGGAGCATATTTTTGGTTATGCCGTCGGGTTTGATATGACACGCCGGGACCTGCAGATGCGTTCCGGAGGACTTGGCCACCCCTGGGATACGGGGAAAGGGTTCGATCATTCTGCACCGATCTCCGCTATAAGCACAGCAGAGCAAACAGGGCTGCTGGACCATGGCAGGATTTGTCTGGAAGTAAATGGCGAAATCAGACAGGATGCGGATATTAATCAGCTTATCTGGAAGTGCAGTGAGATCATTGCAGAACTCTCAAAACTTTATCTGTTAAAACCCGGTGATCTTATCTTTACCGGTACGCCCGCAGGAGTTGGTGCTGTGGTACCCGGTGACAGACTGGATGCCTATGTTGAAAACGTAGGAAGTATCAGTATAGAAATTACTGAGTCGGAATAGGGGCGTCACTTCTTCGTGCATCCGGTATTGGATATACAGCAGGTATTGGATGCCTGTACCCTGGCTTTCTGCTACCTTATGTGCTTTTGAAGTTCAGGCATACAGATGCAGCCCAGAATTCACTCGTTCCGAACCCTGCTCGATAAACGATTACTGACAGCTTACCTTGTGGGAATTTCCAGCGGCTTTCCCTGGGTACTGCATGGTTCGATTCTGACCTTGTGGCTGCAGCAAGAAGGACTCAGCCGATCAGCTATTGGGTATATCGGTGTGATTTCGGCCAGTTATGCCCTTAACTGGCTATGGGCACCTGTCATCGACGAACTACGCCTGCCCATACTTCATCGCCTGTTTGGGCAGCGACGTTCCTGGATCCTTTTTTGCCAGGGGTTGATTATTTTATTCATGCTGGGAATCAGTACCGGCGATCCTTCCGCTAATCTTTTTCTTGTTGGTGCCTGTGCCCTTGGTATTGCCGTGACCTCGGCCACGCAGGATGTGGCGATTGATGCGTATCGAGTTATGCTATTTCACAAGGATGAAATGGATGAAAAAATTCCTTATGCATCCGCTATTGCCACAGCTGGCTGGTATTCCGGATTTACGTTTATTGGCGGCACTCTGGCACTTACTTTGGGGAGTGAAAGCATCGGGCTGGCATGGACTGAAGTCTATCGAATCATGATTCTGTTCATGTTGCTGCTTATGGTTGTCGTTGTTTTCTCACCAAATCCTATGATGGCTTCAATGGACGATGATGCCTCTACAGAATCTCCAGGGCCTGTCGTTGGTTTATCGTTAAATGATAACTGGTTTTATGAAACAGTCATTAACCCCTTTGCGGAATTTTTTTCCAGGTGCGGGCTGAAACTTGGTCTCGGCATACTGATATTTTTATTCAGTTTCCGACTCGGCGAAGCAATGCTGGGAAGGATGGCTATGGTATTTTATGTGGAACTCGGCTTTACCACTGAGCAGATAGCCCTTTACCAGAGCTTTTTTGGCGGCTTTATGACCATTGTCTTTTCATTGGTCGGAGCATTCATCAATACCCGTTTCGGGATCATTCGGGGCATGCTGGTGGGCGGCATTGCCATGGCCTCATCGAACCTGCTTTATGCCCTGATGGCGAAGGTTGGACCGGAGCCCTGGCTCTTTATGGTAACCCTGCTGATTGACAATTTTACCCAGGCATTTGCAACAGTTTGTGCTATCTCTTTCATTTCCTACTTTGCCAGCCGGGTGTTTACCGGCACACAATTTGCGCTGATGACATCAATTTCCAACTTTGGCCGGACCACCCTTGCTGCAAGCAGTGGTGCGATAGTCGATGGTCTTGGAGGAGACTGGGCAGTGTTTTTTGTGCTGACAACCATCATGGTTTTGCCAGCACTCCTCATATTGATATGGGTTGGAAAAATGCTGCATGTCTATAATGACAGTAAGCAATCAGCAGCCAGTGATGAATCCTGACCAGGTTAAGTTGTCAGTGATTCGGCAGGTGTGTAAGACGCTTTAGAGGTGTCCGGTTTTCACCCACAACAGAGAATCTTCGCTGCAAACGTGGTTGTGAATTGTGCCGGGAGGAAGCCGGCACCAGGTGCCTGCATCAAATGAGCCAAACTCGTCCCTGTAATTTCCGCTGATGACATATATTTCCTCTCCCTGGTGTTGATGGCCGACGGGTATTCTGATGCCAGCGGGCACTTTTATCAGGCTTACCTGTTCATGGCTAAATGAGTGTAATGCGAGTTTCTTGACACCATTATTCTCTTGGGTCCAGGCTGCCTTATCCATTTCAATGGCAACACGGGTAGTATCGTCAGGAGCCATCTGGTGCAGCTTGACCAGAATGATACAGCCTTCCTTACTGAAAGGAGAATGAACAAAGCCTTTGGGGTTACGGAAATAGGTACCCGCATGAAAATCACCTGTTTCGTCCGAGAAAGTCCCTTCCAGTACAAGAATTTCTTCTCCAAGGGGGTGGTTGTGGCTTTTGAAGCTGGCTCCGGGTTCATACCGGACAATACTGGTGGCATGACCACGTTCAGCTTCTTCCCTGGCCAGGGGTTTGCGCCATACACCAGGAGCAGGGCTAGCTACCCATTCCATGGTTTTGGTATCAATTGCAACCACTTTGGTGAAGTCCATATTGAGCATGGTATCGGCCTCGTGAAAACTCAGTCAGTTAGTTAACAGGCACATAACATAGCACTTTTCGGAAAATGCCATTTTATTGCCATATTTTGGTCCTGGAAAAATCAGATTGGGCTGTTTGAATAGCTGCCATCATCAGGAGAGTGTAATGGTATTCAAAGAACCCAAAATTCCCAAACATCTGATCATTCATGAAGAATATGAACTCAGGAAACGGTCAAGACACACAGGATGGCGTCTTCTGGTGTTTTCAGCGCTGGTGATCGGTCTCACTATTGCATTAAGCGGGGGGATACTATCGGTTTAATCTATCCCCTTATACCAACCAATAAAAAAGCCGGCACAGGCCGGCTTTTTGAAGCGTTACATGCGATGCCTGCATTGAATGGTATCAGTCATCCTTTTCGTACGTGTCGAGTCCAGGTTTAAGTTTCTTGTCATCAAGGAATGCTTTCATGGCGCCACTTCTGAATTCACCACCGGAACGGTGTAATGAACCATCAGATTTGGCATAGATATAGTCATTGGACGTTTCAAAATCCATGTACCGGACACGCTTGAAGACTTCCTTGGCCGCTCGAAGAATAACCGGGTCTTTCTTCATCAGCTCCCGGGCCAGTTCAACTACGCGCTCTTTCAGTTTTTCATGGGGGACTGACTCATTCACCAGGCCCATCTCAGCGGCCTTTTGTCCCTTGAAGGTCTCACCGGTCATGATGTAATACAGGGCGTTGCGCTGTCCCATGGTGTCTGCAACGGCCTTGGTAACATTGCCACCTGGCAGGATTCCCCAGTTTATTTCGGACAGGCCGAAAGTGGCGTCATCGGAGGCAATGGCAAGGTCGCAGCAGACAAGTGGAGTGAAGCCACCACCAAACACCCAGCCATTAACCATGGCAATTGTCGGTTTTGCATAATAACGCAGTTTTACCTGTTGCCATGCGGCAGACTCTTCCCTGATACGCATCTTGAAGATGTCGCTTTCGTTGTCTGTTTCCCTGAAATATTCTTTCAGGTCCATGCCGGCTGACCATGCTTCACCGCGGCCTGTCAGGACAACAATGCTGCAGCGATCATCCAGCTCAAGGGCATGCAGGGTTGCATACATTTCCCTGTTCAGGGTAGGGCTCATGCAATTCTTTTTATCGGGCCGGTTAAAAAAGACAAAAGCTATGCCGTCCTCAAATTCAACGTCAACGGTGTTGCCCCATGGCTCATTGGGATTGCTCATAAATGTTTCCTGGCTTTATTTTTAATGAAAAGGTTAGGTAGAACCTATGTGTTAATTGGAATATTCAGTGCCGTCTTCGGTACGAATGCTTCTGAGAAAAAACTTGGAGGGATCTTCGATTAATGGAGAACCAACTGTATGGACCTTGGCTCCCGGTTTGACCATGTCAGGCCGAATACCATTCCTGACCATCATATTTGCAGGAGCTCCTTCGATGAAGTGGATGATCTCTTCATCACCCTCGGCATTAATGATCTTGATGGTCATCTCGATATGCGGATTTCTGAATTTCACTGAGTCTACAACGCCATCAAAGGGGACCTTGGTTTCAAAATCGTATATTGCAAACGAGTGGTGTCCCAGGGTGGGTACAGCGGAAACAGCGAAGGCCATAAAAGCAAACAGTCCGATGAATTTCTTCATAGGGAGATCTCGAAACAGTTGTAATCAGCGCAAATAATATACCAGATACGTCTATATTTCACTCATTTCAGGGTGATCAGTTTTGTTGGCGAAACCGCTATGGCCGGACTATGTTTGTTATCAGGCAGTCACAGCCAGGCTATAGAAAAGGACCACATGCCAGCAGGGTTATTCAGGGAAAAAGCATTAAATCAGCAGGAAGAGCGCCTGTGGGGCAGGAGCTCAGGCTTAAACCCGCCCGGGTTTAGCGTTCTCACGGGATTATTTCTCTTGATTGTATTGGTCATTGGCCTGTTTCTGGTTGCTGGTGACTATACCAGGAAGGTTCGGCTTAGCGGCATCCTTGTATCTGATCGGGGAGCCACACAGGTCAGGGCGCCTGATAAGGGCATTATTGACTCCCTCCGGGTCATGGAAGGGCAAAGGGTAGTTGAGGGTGAGATTCTCGGTAGATTCAGGTATGGCCGGATAACAATGGAAGGGCAGGCGCTCCAGGGAAATTTGTTGTCTGAAAACAGGATGCAGGCAGATCTTGTGATCAAAATGATCCAGGAAACAAAAGAAGCCAATGCATCACGTAATCGCCAGCTGAATGCCGAGTTTGAGCGCAAAAGGGGAGATATTTCCCGGCTGGAATCCAGGCTGGAATCAGAAAAACAGGTTTATAAGCTGTTGCTGGAAAAGAAGGAGAGCCTGGAGACTCTTCATGGCAAAGGCTTGATCTCGAATACCGGCAGGAATAATGCCCGTATTGATGTATTGCGGCAAGCAACCGTGCTGGAGCGCTCTGCAGGGGAATACAGTAAAAGTCTTGGAGACCTGCAAAAGCTTAAGGAAAACCGCGTGCTGCTTGAAGTCAAACTCAATGAAGATATAGCTGAGCTCAGTCAGTCCCTGTCGCAGCTTCAACAACAGGCGATAGAAATCAGTGCGCAGGATATTGTGAGCCTGGTTTCTCCGGTTACAGGCACCATAGCCGTTGTTTTTAAACAGCCTGGCCAGACCGTACTACCGGGTCAGCCACTGGTATCTGTATTACAGGAAGGGGCCAGTCTTGAGGCTGAACTATTTGTCCCCTCGCGGGCAGTAGGATTTCTCGATGCTGGACAGGTTGTTGATATTCGACTGAATGCCTTTCCCTACCAGAAATTTGGCGTCAGGAAAGCGCGTCTGGGCGAAGTCTCCGGGACACCAGTCTTGCCCGGTGATCTTCATGAGGGAGTCAGGGGGAATGAGCTTTTTTACAGAGCAAGAGGGGAACTGGACAGGCAGTTCATCCGAGCTTATGACAAGGACCTGGCACTCAGGCATGGTATGGGATTTGATGCGGATGTCAGGCTGGAGCGTCGCTCCCTGTATGAATGGTTGCTGATGCCGTTATTTCGGGGCACAACTGCCCAATGAATCATCCGGGACCGCGACTTGGTGGAAACCTTCCGGTAATTCTGCAGGCAGAGCGCAGTGAGTGCGCCCTGGCCTGCCTGGCCATGGTTCTTGGTTTTTTTGGTTATCGTATTGACCAGAATACCCTGCGAAAACGCTGCCAGATATCACAGCATGGAGTTACATTGAAAGCATTACTGGGAATGGCAACAGGATTACACCTGGCAGTGAGACCATTACGCGTATCATTGCCAGATTGCCGGCAGTTGGCTTTGCCAGCGATTCTCCACTGGGATCTGGATCACTTCGTTGTACTGAAAAAGACCAGCCGGGGTCATATGACCATTCATGATCCTGCAACGGGGTCCCGAAAGGTTACCTGGACAGAGGCTGACAAGCATTTCACGGGAGTGGCGCTTGAATGTTGGCCTGCAGAGGGTTTTCAAAAAGCGGATGTCCGACAGTATCTATCCTTGAGAGAGGTTTGGCGGCATGCGCATGGTTTGGGGCAAGGAATTGTACAGATATTGCTTTTGTCTGCACTCCTGCAATTCATTGCACTGGGGATGCCTTTTTATACCCAGGTTTTGCTCGATGATGTACTGCTAAGTCGGGATATTGAATTGCTGAAATTGCTGGCCGTCGGTTTTCTTATGCTGGTGATATTTCGTCAGGCAACGGAATGGTTGAGGGGAAGGATCATCATGTACCTGGGGAACAGGGTGAGTTTTCAGTTCGCGACCCGACTATGCAGACATCTGCTACATCTGCCATTGGATTACTTTTCCAGGCGCCATATCGGTGACCTGGTGTCCAGGTTCAATTCTCTTAACCAGGTCCGGGATTTTATCTGTTCAGGCATCGTGGAGGTCATCATAGACGGCGTTATGGTGGTGGGGACACTTACCATGATGTACTTCTATAGCAAACCACTAACATTGTTGGCGTTGAGTGCTGTTGTGATCTATGGCCTGCTCAGACTGGCCTCCTACGGATTCCTGTATACCCGAAATGAAGAAATGATCCATGACAGGGCCATTGAGAGCACCTGTTTCATGGAAAATATCAATGCCATTCAGGGCATCAAGATGTATGGACGTGAACATGCGCGGCTGGCTGCCTGGCAAAACACCTACGCCAATGCGATCCATTCCGCCATTACAGTCCAGAAACTGGATTTGGATCTTCAGTGCTTTCATGGACTGCTGGTTGGAGCCGAGAATGTGCTGATATTTCTGGCAGGAGCCTTTGCCGTTATGAATGGAGAGTTGACTATTGGAATGCTCCTGGCCTTTGTCAGTTTCAAGGACCATTTTTACAGAAATACATTCTCATTGCTGGATAACCTGTTCGAGTTCCGCCTGCTGGGACTGCATCTTTCCCGCCTGGCGGATATTGCGCTTAATGATACTGAAGGCCTGGGTCAACCTCCTGTAGCTGTAAACCATATAATAGGCACGCTTTCCCCGATGGACATTAGTGTTTCTGGCCTGGCCTACGGTTATGAAACCGATAAGTCGCCTCTGTTTAGCAATGTGTCGCTCGAACTGTGTAAAAGCGAAACGGTGGCTATCATTGGTCCTACTGGATGCGGAAAATCTTCTTTTCTCAAAATCATGGCAGGATTGGTGAAGCCACTCGAGGGAGATCTGCTTTGTAATGGCTTCAGAATTAACAGCTATAATCTCGCGGCATACAGAAACGGGATTTCCGGAGTCATGCAGAATGACACACTGCTGTCTGGAAGTATTCTTGAAAATATAACCTTTTTTGACCCAACACCAGATCTGGACCGTGTCAGGGATGTGGCTGCCAAAGCGATGATTGATATGGACATAGCCCGCATGCCAATGCAGTTCAATACCATGGTCGGGAATATGGGGTCAGCACTTTCTGGAGGGCAGGTTCAGCGCATTTTGCTTGCACGTGCACTCTATAAACAACCAGGATTTCTCATACTGGACGAAGCGACGAGTCATCTGGATCTGGAGACGGAACGTGGTGTGAATACCATGCTAAGGGATCTGGATATTCCCTGCCTTATTGCGGCACACAGGCCCCAGGCTGTACTTCAGGCGGACAGAATTCTCTTCCTTTCTCAGGAAGGGCTCGTATCGATTAGTCACGAACAGTTCATGGAGCAGGTGGGGCAACCATTACCGGTGATATCATAACGATATGATTTATATGAAATTATTATCAGAAAGTGGCTTTTCTTAGCATGGATTTGTGATAAATTGACAGTGACCTGTTCAGGGACGAACGGGTTTATTTACCTTCTGACGTTGAACTATTCTCTCCATATCTGTCACTTCCATATCTGTCTCTTCCATATCCTGCCAGGCCTGTCTGAATAGTCAAATTACTGCTTAACCGGTTCAATACTCATTGAGGCTGAAATCCTGGCTGACGGTGAAATTTGCGATATTCATTCACCGTAAATTCATACAGTTCTCTGTATTCAGCCTGGATTTTACTTACAATGGGTATAACGAAACGGTAAGCGAATTAGCAATGAGAGCAACCCTTTTATCCTCATCCAGGTTAATGCAGTCCATAACAGTCCTTGTGCTGTTTATGTTCCTGGCCTGTGTCCTGATTGTGCCCGTCAGTGCCCAGATAAATACATCATCCATTTACCGGAATGACTCAGTAGGTGTCAGAGGCGCATTTTCCTCAAGCTGGAACATCATCACTTCAAGAGAGCAGGCCCCTGACGTTTTAAAACCGAATTTTCCTGCTAACAAGGGGCCGGATGATTCTCCACTGTTTATTGGCCTGCATAGCAGTGAGCAAATTTTCCTTCGTCTGATTTCCGAAACATTCTTTGACGATCTCGAAGCTTATGCACAAGTCATGATTCAGGGGGTTGAAAGCCAGGGTATGAGCATCACCATGGCTCGCCTGGCCACAGATGATAGTGCCCTGGAAGTCCGTTATCGACATCCGGATCTGGGATTGGTCTTCCTGGAGCGAGTGGCTTTGTTACCGGATAGCCAGGTAATCAGGATGGCGGCCTGGACATCAGAAGGATTGTGGAGTGCCTATCTGCCCGGGATTGAGGAGGCTTTCTCTGCACTGCAGCTTAATGGCGCGATCAATGCGCAAGCAGGCTGGCAACCTGTTTGGGATTCACTGGCCCTTCGGCTGAAAGAGGATGCCCTGCATGGGGAGGATTCTGCACTGTCAACGGCTACGCCCTCAATTACACCAGGGCTGACATGCGAGGATCCGGCTTCATCCATGTTGTGGAAAGTGGCAAGTCCTGAACTGTCAGCAAAAGGGACTGAAATCTACCTGTTTGGCTCTATTCATGTGGGAAAACCGGATTTTTATCCGCTGGATAGTGAGATTGAGGCCATTTTCAGGGAGGCAGATCATCTGGTCTTTGAAGTGGACCCCGCCACAATGGCAGATCTACAGATCATGATGATGCTTCAACGTGAGGGCACGTTGCCAAGAGGACAGACGCTTGAAGACGTGATATCCGAGGAGGTGCTCACTGATTTTCGGCGCCTGATGGATAATATCGGCATCCCGGCAGACAACTTCATGACCATGCAACCGTGGCTCCTGACGCTAATGCTGACTATGATTCAGGTGAACTCCATGGGCTATCTCCCTGAATACGGCCTGGAAAGCTACTTCCTGAGCCAGAAGCCAGCCGATGCTGATATTCTCGAGCTGGAAAACATAGTACAGCAGATAGGCTTCCTTCAGACTCTCAATGCAGAAACATTCCTGGCTTATTCAATCAGTGACTTTGACAGCGCCAGTTCAGAAATCGAGGATATGATCCAGTACTGGATGTGCGCAGATAAACCGCGACTCAGGGAGTTGCTGTTTGACTCTTTTGAAGATGATCAGATGAGTGAATCGGAAAGACAGGATATGGAGATATTGATGGACTCCCTTTACACCCGTCGGAATATCGATATGGCAGAGACTATAGCCGGGTATGCCGATGCCTCTCCAGGACGTTATTTCATTGTTATTGGGTCTGCTCACCTCCTTGGTGAGGGGAGTGTGGTAGAGCTTCTTCAACAGTCGGGATTTCAAGTAAATCCAGTCAGGACCTCACCCTGACAGCACTGTGCCGGCAGAGTTGATTCCCGGCCCGGTTTTACTGATAATGCGCCGCTGGTTTGTCCGGCAACTGGATGCTGGTACTTTGAAATGGTCGGCAAACCGTTTACCATCAGTACATCCGGCATTGTCCGTATTTGTTTTGTGGTATCTCTTGTCGGTCCCCTCGCAATGATAGGTTGTGAACCCCGTCAGGCCCGGAAGGGAGCAGCGGTAACGGCTGATTCATGTGCCGGGGTGTGGCTGGCAGGAGGTACCTCCAACAAAACATGAAAGCGACAAAAAGGCGAAAAAAAGGCGACAATAGTTGACTGCCCAAAAGGCTGGTACAGCCCCGGGTAACAACCGTTATCATCAGGTAAACTGGTCTCTTCAACGCAGCATCGTTTCACTATGACTTATCAGGTACTGGCAAGAAAGTGGCGTCCCCGGAACTTCCGGGAGATGGCGGGCCAGGGGCATGTCCTGAAAACCCTGATAAATTCCCTCGACAATAATCGCCTGCATCATGCTTACCTGTTCACTGGTACCCGTGGTGTCGGAAAAACGACGATTGCCCGTATTCTGGCGCGCTGCCTGAACTGCGAAGAGGGAATAACATCAGCACCCTGCGGCCAGTGCAGCGCCTGTAAGGAAATCGATGAAGGGCGTTTCATAGACCTGATTGAAGTGGATGCAGCGTCAAGGACCAAGGTGGAAGATACCCGTGAGCTACTGGACAACGTGCAGTATTCACCTACAAGAGGGCGTTTTAAGGTATACCTGATTGACGAAGTACACATGCTTTCCGGGCACAGTTTCAATGCGCTGCTCAAGACGTTGGAAGAACCTCCTCCTCATGTGAAATTCCTGCTGGCAACAACTGATCCGCAAAAACTGCCGGTGACCGTGCTCTCCCGGTGCCTGCAGTTTAATCTCAAGAACATCAGTCCGGAAAGGCTGGTTGAACACATCAAGCATATCCTTGGTGAGGAAAAAATCCCGTTTGAAGAGCCTGCACTTTGGCAGCTCGGGCGTGCCGCCCAGGGCAGTGTCAGGGACTGTCTGACACTGCTTGACCAGGCCATTGGTTATTGTGAAGGCAACATTACCGATTCTGATGTCAGGGCTTTCCTGGGCACTATAGATCAGGGGGTTATTCATGAACTGGTCAATGCACTTGTCCATGAAGATGCTGCCAGGGTCATGGAAATCATAGAAAATGCTGCAGATCATGCGCCTGATTTTTCCGCTGTTCTGGCAGACCTGCAGTCATATCTCCATCGTGTTGCTATTGCCCAGGCTGTCCCCGAGGGAATCGATAATGCCCAGGGAGACAGAAAACAGGTGCTTGAGCATGCGGCGGCCATCCCTGCAGAAACCCTGCAACTGTATTACCAGGTTGCCCTGAAGGGCAGAGCTGATATGCCATATGCAATTGATGCCAGGTCTGGTCTTGAAATGGCTCTGCTCAGAATGCTTGCGTTTACACCTCACGGCGTCCCAACGGTTCCTGAATCGACGCTGGACGGAAGGAACAGCGAAAAAAAAAAGCCGGTAATTCACAGGACTGAATCCCAGTCATCTCCTCCACTGTTAAATCAGCAGAATCCTGCTTCACCCGATATTCATGGCACGGTTTCTGTTAAAAACACCCATGTTGATACAGCAGAGCAGGGCATGGTCAACGCTATGCCTGACAGTGGTCAAACTACTGGCCCGGTCCCTGAAAATGAAGTTGGTTCATCCGGGAACACCTTGCCGGTAGATGAAATTTCCCGACCGGAACCAGAACACCCCGGAAATAGCAATGAAGAACAAGTAGTCCAGCTCAAGGAGGAGACTCTGGACAAATCACCAATCAGCCTTGAGAGTCTTGAACCGGAAAAGTGGATATCCCTGTTTTACCAGTTGTCGCTGGAGGGCATAACCCGAAGTATAGCGGCAAATTGCCTGCTGGAATCCGTGTCAGGTAACCACATCGTTCTGGTGCTCGATAAAAGCCAGATGTCGGTGTTCAATGATGAGCAGGAACGCAGGATAAGCAAGGCCTTTGATGCCTATTTTGAGCAGACCATTCAGTTGGACATAAGACCCGGTGAAGTTAATGTAGAAACTCCGTCGGCCTGGCGACAGCGAATGGAAAGGGAACGACTTGAGGCTGCAGTACGTACCTTTGAAAATGATTACACCGTGCAGGAAATTGTAAAACGGTTTTCCGGTGCGGTTCAGCGCGACAGTATTGTTCCGACTTCACCCAAGCATTATTGAGGTCAGTGAATTTCACAAAAACGAATGAGGAAACTATGAAAGATCTAAATGACCTGATGAGCCAGGTCAGGAATATGCAGGAACAGTTCGAAAAAACGCAGAAGGAACTGGAGGAGAAAGAGGTAACAGGAGAATCAGGCGCGGGCCTGGTCAGCGTGGTTATGAACGGCAAACATACGGTAAAAAAAGTGAATCTTGACCCTTCTTTGATGAAGGAAGACCAGGCGCTGGTTGAAGACCTTGTCGCAGCAGCTGTGAATGATGCCGTACGCAAGGTTGCGGAGAATAACCGTGACCAGTTTTCGGGTATGGCCTCGGGTTTTAATATGCCCGAAGGATTCAAATTTCCCTTCTAGGCAGACCAAATGAATTACAGTCCATTAATTGACCAGCTCGTTGAAGCCTTCAGGCGTCTGCCCGGTGTCGGACCTAAATCCGCACAGCGCATGGTCCTGCATTTTCTGGAAAAGGACCGTAACGGGGGTAAATTACTTGCCGAGGCCCTGGTTGCAGCGATGGAGGGTGTTGGTCACTGCGAGAAGTGCAGAACACTGGCAGAGGAAAACCTGTGTCTTATTTGCCAAAATCCGTCTCGCGACCAGGGGACAATTTGCGTCGTTGAAACCCCGGCAGATGTTTTTGCCGTTGAACAGACGGCTTCCTACAAGGGGCTGTATTTTGTATTGATGGGACACCTTTCTCCTATTGATGGTATTGGTCCTGATGAAATTGGCATCCCCTTGCTTGTGGAGCAGGTGAAAACAGGCAGTATCAACGAAATCATCCTGGCCACTAACCCTACTGTCGAAGGTGAGGCCACGGCTTTCTATATTGCTGAACAACTCAGGACAGCAGACCTTGAAAGCCAGGGTCCAAAAATCTCAAGAATTGCCCATGGTGTTCCTGTTGGCGGTGAGCTTGAGTATATCGATGGCGGGACGCTCATGCATTCGATTGCCGGAAGGCAGGTGCTGGAGTACTGATCAGCCAACTACTGTGCAATGAACCAGGAGACAGGGAACATTAATACCACAGGCCACGAGATAAATGACAGCTACCAGATGGTGGAGGGCGATGAGGCTCTGAATGCCTTGTGTCGGCAATGGCAGGAGCGTGATTTCCTGGCCATGGATACAGAGTTTATTCGCACCAGCACATTCTATCCCCAGGTGGGGCTGATCCAGGTTAATGCCGGGAGCCTGGAAAACTACCTGATCGACCCATTAACGATCAGTGACTGGACCCTGTTCAGCGAATTGATGCGGGATGAAGGAATCATCAAGATATTTCATTCCTGTTCGGAAGACCTCCAGGTGTTTATGGCATCCATGAACCTTGTGCCTTATCCTGTATTTGATACGCAGATTGCCGCTGCATTGCTGGATGAAGGATTTGGTATGAGTTACCAGAATCTGGTCAAGGTCCTTCTGGATATTGAATTGCCAAAGGGGGAAACACGATCTGACTGGTTGCAGCGTCCCCTTGATGAACGACAGCTGCATTACGCCGCCCTTGATGTAGCTTGCCTGCCTTTGATCTACAAAGCGCAGGAAAACGCACTGGCTACCCAGGGGCGTCTCTCATGGCATGCAGAAGAGTGCCGGCTGTTAATAGAAATTTACGAGCGTGAGATGACAGGCAACTTCTCTGATTATTATCTAAATATGCGGGGGGCCTGGCAGCTCAGCAGCAGACAGCTGGGTTTGCTTAAACAGCTGGCAGAATGGCGCGAAAACAGGGCGCGTGACAGGGATAAGCCACGAAACTGGATTATCAGGGATAAAAGCCTGATGGAGATTGCCCGCCAATTTCCCGAAGACCTTAATCAGTTGGGCAGAATTGAGGAAATCAGCAGGAATTTTCTGCGACATGAAGGCCAGCAGGTCCTGGACATGGTGCAGGAAGCACGTGAAATCCCTGAAGATGCATTGCCGCTTGAACTGCCCCGGCCACTTGATGGGCGGAGTAAAAACCGCCTCAAAAGAGGGCAGGGTTTTGTGGAGGCAAAGGCAGCAGAATTGGGGCTGCCAATGGAAATGCTGTCACGAAAACGCTGGCTGGTAGAATTGCTGCAGTCCATGCTTGAAACGGAGCGATCCAGTGGGGCAGAAAACACAGGGAGTATTGTTGTTCCTACCGAGTTTTCCGGATGGAGACACGCCTTGTTGTTTCCCGGACTGACCGAGGCCATGAAATGATTAACGAAGGATCAGGGCAATGACAGACGCAGGCAGCATCATCTGTTCTATTTTCAAGGGAAATAAAGAACAGGAGCTCTATGTCTACGTTCCACGGGACAGTGGAGAAGATGGTATCCCTGAAGCCTTGAAAGACCGTCTGGGCCAGATTAGCAAGGTCATGGACCTGGTGCTTACACCTGACAGGAAGCTGGCGCGTGCTGATACAACGCGAGTCATAACCCAGATCAGGGAGAAAGGTTATTACCTGCAGTTACCTCCCGATATAGGCATTGGAGTACTTCACGATGGTGACTGAGGCTTCAAAGGATCAACGTCCATTCTGGGAGAGTAAGTCCCTGCTTGAGATGAGCAGGAAAGAATGGGAATCCCTTTGTGACGGCTGTGCCAAGTGTTGCCTTCATAAACTCGAAGATGAAGAGACCGGCGAAGTTTTTTATACGCGTGTTGTTTGCCGGTTTCTTGACCAGGAAAAGTGTGCCTGCACGGTCTATGCCAAACGCAGGAAGCTTGTCCCTAATTGTGTCGTCCTGACTCCTGATAACCTTGAAGATCTTGACTGGATGCCGGGAACCTGTGCCTACAGGCTGCTCAAGGAAGGCAAACCGCTGCCGGTATGGCATCCGCTTATCAATGGCAGCAGGGAGCAGATGATTGCCACCGACAATACTGTCACCGGCAAAGTGGTCTCAGAGGAGTTTGTCCATGAAGACGGCTTTGAAGAACATATGATTGACTGGGCTGATTGAGCGCGACTATGGATTCACAGGACTACATTATTGCCTGGACAGTGTATCTTTGTGCGGGCATTGTTTTCAGTATTATCAGCTGGAAGTTCATGAAGAAAGTGTTGTGGCGGGAACTGGCTTATCTGTTACAAAGCCTGTTGCTGGCCATCATTTTTACGCCCTGGTACGTCCTGCCAGAGGAAGAGATACTGGCCCCGGCACTGATCATTTTCATGCTTGATCTCATTACCATTGATGTCACCACCAGCATAAGAGCCTTGATCCCGTTAGTTATGGCCATACTGCTGGGTATCATAGTCACCATTGTACTCAGTGTGATTTACCGGGTGAAAAGCAGGAAGCTGGCTGCAGGCAGGATCGAGTCAGTTCCTGAAGGGCCCTCAATCTGATTTCGCTTACTGGTTGAGGTCGTACTTGCGTATATAGCCACGCAACTGGTCATAGGTCAGGTCGAGAAGTTTGGCTGTTTTGCGTTGATTGTACTGACAGATTTTCAGGGCTTCCCTCAGAATTTTTTCTCAAACTCCTGTACCTGATGCTTACCCCTGATTGTCATGACTGCCATTCCGTTTGGTTATATAGGCGCTGTAATCGGGCACTTGCTGATGGGACTCGACCTGAGCATGTATTCCATTCTCGGTATCGTGGCTGCAGCGGGGGTTGTGATTAATGACAACCTGGTCCTGATGGATTTTATAAACAGACTCCGGGACGAGGGTTACACGGCTGTCAAGGCCGTAGAGAAAGCCGCAGAGGAACGTTTCCGTCCGATCTTTCTGACATCGTTTACTACCTTCATCGGGTTGCTGCCCTTGATGGCAGAAACCAGTGTGCAGGCCCAGTTCCTAATTCCAACAGTTGTGTCACTGGCATTCGGCGTACTCTTCGCCAGTTCTGTAACGTTGTTACTTGTCCCGGTGCTATATCTGATACTCAGTGATTTTCAGGATTGGACAGTAAAGCTCTTTGACAGGGAAAGCAGCTTACAGAAACAGATAGTGATGGACTGAATTATCCGTGGCCGGAACTCTTTTTGCGGATAGGTTTGTCCATGGAATATTTTTCATAATACGGTAATGTCATGTCTCGGTTATAATCGTATTTTTTCTTCACAGTCTTGCCGTGTCTTCAGATATATCCCAACTCATTCAACAGACCGATGGATGCCTCACTCGAGACCGCCATCGTCTGCGCATGGCCCTGTCAAGACATCGGCATCAGGAAAAAAAGGGGGCAGCTAATCACGGGAAACGCAGACCCGAGGATTTGTCTGCTATTGCCAGAAAAATCGACGCCTCCCGTGTCCTGGTAGAAAAAAGACAGGCAGGTGTGCCCTCCGTGACGTATCCGCCAGAGCTGCCCATGACAGGAAAGGTCGAGGAGATTAAAACTGCCATCGCGCATCATCAGGTTGTAATCGTGGCTGGTGAAACCGGGTCGGGAAAGACGACGCAGTTACCCAAGATATGCCTGGATATCGGTCGTGGTATCAAGGGGATGATTGGTCATACACAACCCAGAAGACTGGCCGCCAGAACTGTCAGTTCACGTATCGCTGAAGAGCTGGGTTTGCAGGATAGCAGTGGTGTTGCCTACCAGGTCCGCTTCCAGGACTTCAGTGATGAGTCTACCTACATCAAGCTTATGACAGATGGCATCTTGCTCTCTGAAACCCGTGAAGATCCTTTTCTCAATAAATATGACACCATTATTATTGATGAAGCCCATGAGCGCAGTCTCAATATCGATTTTCTGCTCGGATACCTGAAAAGATTACTGCCCAGGCGTCCGGACCTGAAAGTTATAGTGACATCAGCTACGATTGATGTAGAAAAATTCTCTGATCATTTTGATAAGGCGCCTGTTATTGAAGTGTCTGGTAGAACCTATCCGGTTGATGTTCTTTACCAGTCACCTGATGGGAATGAATCCGGGGATCTTAATGACCAGATTCTTCGTGCCCTGCGTCAAATACAAAAGCTGTCGAAAAAATCTCCCCTGCCATATCGGGATGTCCTGGTGTTTCTCAGTGGAGAAAAGGAAATTCGAGATGCAGCTGAAGCAATTCGAAAGGACCGTTCTCTGGATCTTGAGGTTCTTCCTCTCTATGCGCGTTTAAGTAATAACGAGCAGAACAGGGTTTTCCAGGCCCACGGCAAGCAGCGGGTTGTCCTGGCTACCAATGTGGCAGAAACATCATTGACCGTACCCCGAATTGGTTATGTGATTGACAGCGGTGTTGCCCGGATCAGTCGCTACAGTATCCGCAGCAAGATCCAGCGCCTGCCGATAGAGCCCATCTCAAAGGCCAGTGCTAATCAGCGGGCTGGTCGTTGTGGCCGTCTTTGTCCGGGAACGTGTATCCGGCTTTACAGTGAAGAGGATTTTCATAATCGCCCTGACTTTACAGATACGGAAATCATTCGGACAAACCTCGCATCGGTTATCCTGCAAATGCTGGTACTGCGGTTTGGCGATATTGAGGAATTTCCCTTTGTAGATCCTCCTGAAGGCAATGCTGTCAGGGATGGATTTCGGATTCTTGAAGAGCTTGGAGCTGTCACTAATGACAGGCGTATTACCCGGCTTGGCAGGCAAATGTCACGTTTTCCCGTTGACCCGCGATTTGCGAGAATATTACTGGCAGGGGATCGCTATCACTGCTTGCAGGAAATCCTGGTAATCGTCAGTGCCCTGAGCATCCAGGATCCGCGTGAAAGACCCCTGGACAAACAACAAGCTGCTGATGAAGCCCATCGCCGCTTTAAACATCCGGAATCGGATTTTCTGGCATGGACGGCACTATGGGAATTCTTTGAAGAACAGCGTCAACAAGTCGGCCGCAATAAACTTGGCAAACTTTGCCGTCAGAATTTTCTGTCTTACCTGAGAATGAATGAATGGCGTGATGTGCATCGTCAGCTCAGGCTGGTCTCGCAGGAACTGGCATTAACCATAAACAGTGAACCTGCCAGTTATGAGCAGATTCACCAGGCCCTGCTTGCCGGACTGGTAAGCAACGTGGCAAACAGGCTGGATGACAACAGTTATCTGGGCGCGCGCAACAGAAAATTCCGTATTTTTCCCGGTTCATTTCTTCACGGCAAGAAGTATTCATGGATTCTCGCCGCAGAACTGGTTGAGACATCACAGCTGTATGCCAGGATGAATGCCATGGTTGAAGCCCCCTGGATAGAAATGATGGCAGGGAGTCTGATCAAGAAGCACTATTCTCAACCCCACTGGGAAAAAGGTCGCGGTAAAGTGATTGCTTTTGAGAAAGTGTCTCTTTATGGCCTGGTCCTGGTTGATCGACGCAAGGTTGTCTATGGTTCCATTGACCCGGTAACCAGTCGTGAGCTCTTCATTCGTGAGGGCCTGGCCTGCTCCCAGGTAAATACCAAACTGCCTTTTTATCGACATAACTCACGACTCATCAGTGAAATAGAAAATCTTGAAGACAAGACCAGGCGAAAAGATCTTCTGGTTAGGGAAGAAGATATCTATCAGCTTTATGATGACATTTTGCCGGAAGAGGTCATTGACCAGGCAAGTCTCGAGCGTTGGTATAAGAAACAGGGAAAGGGAACTACCCAGGCGTTGTTTTTTACGAGGGAAAGTTTGCTTAATACCCAGGATGATGCCCTTGCCCTGGAAGCTTTTCCTGATCAGTTACAGGCCGGGCATCTGACTCTTGACCTTGACTATCGCTTTGAACCAGGAGCTGCAGCAGATGGTGTATCCGTCGATGTGCCCGTCTCGGCACTGACGCAATTGCATGAAGAGGATCTGGACTGGCTCGTGCCGGGAATGTTGCGGGAAAAATGTATTGCGCTGGTCAAGGCACTGCCAAAACCCGTTCGTAAGAATTTTGTACCAGTGCCGGACCATGTTAACAGGGCCATGCCAGCCATTAGCAAGGGGCAGGGTGACCTGAAAGCCGTGCTTGCCCATGAACTGCAACGTTTAACGGCTGTCTCGATACCCCAGGACAGCTGGACTGATTTTTCTCTCCCGGATCACCTGAAAATGAACATCAACATCCTGGATATGGAAGGAAAGAAAATTGGTAATGGCAGAGACTTGGCCATTCTCAGGGAAAAGTTCGCGGCGCAGTCAAAAGCTGCAATAGCGAACTTTTCTGAATCCACGATTGAGCGAACCGGATTGACTGAGTGGGATTTTGACTCCCTGGAAGAAGAGGTGGAAATTCAACAGGGAGGAATTGTGATCAAGGCCTGGCCAGCATTGGTTGATGATACCGATTCTGTATCTATGACGCTTGCAGACTCACCTTACCAGGCCCGATTGCTCTCCAGGGCTGGTGTGGCCAGACTTTACATGTTCAGGAATCGTCAGCAATGGAAGTACCTGAAAAAAAATGTACTGCAGGATGCCAGGCATTTGCCTGCCATGAATCGTTACGGTGGGCGCGATAGTTTGGCTAATCAGATTGTCATGGCCACCTACCAGTCCGCATTCAGGCTGGCTGAAGAACTTCCCCGAGACAGGAATGGATTTGATGAAATTTATGACATGGGCAGGGGAGAACTGGTTGATACATCCACTCGACTGGAGAACCTTCTCTATAAGTTGCTTGATGAGACAGCATCAATCACAGCCTCGCTAAAGAAGTTCAATGGATTGCAGGACATGGCGTTGCAACAGGATGTAAACCGACAAATGGAAGGGCTCGTCCATGATGGCTTCTTGTCAAATACACCGATTGAGGTATTGATGGAGTACCCCCGGTATTTCAAGGCACTGAATCAGCGATTGGAAAAATATCCCAGACAGTCAGAAAAAGATGCCCAGTGGTCTAGGATGCTGGAATGGTGGTGGCAACGCTACCAGAGCAGAAAACAGCTGCTTGAAGCACAGCATAAGAGTGCTGAACAGATTGATGCTTTTCGCTGGATGCTTGAAGAGTTACGGGTTTCCCTGTTTGCCCAGGCTTTGGGAACACGTTATCCGATCTCTGAAAAACGGGTGGAAAAAGCCTGGCATGAAATGGAATAGCGAATTGCCGGGTCTGTATGGATGTTGCATGAATTCAGCACATTCAAAGAAACCTCCGTCCCGGTGTTAATAGTGTGAATTATCATATTGAAATATATCAAGGAGCACGAGTTAAAATACTCTCATGCACTTAATGGAGAAAAACGAGATTACAGATACACCTGCAAGGATTCTGCTTGCGGCGATATGGCTTCTTGTGTCTCTGCTTTACCTGCAACCCTTAACTGTCTCGGCCCAGCCCGAAAGCAAGGACCCTGATCCGTTTATCAAATTCAACAGAAAGATTTATGCCTTCAATGAAGCTTTCGATGAAGCCTTGTTCAAACCAGTCGCCCTCACTTACCAGGAACTGGTTCCCGGTTTTGCGAGGCAGGGGGTCAGTAATTTTTTCAACAATCTTGATGATGTGAATGTGGTTTTCAATGACCTACTGCAGCTGAAAATGCAAAATGCCTTGCAGGACTCTGGGCGACTAGTGATCAATACAACCATTGGCATCGGTGGTCTGCTTGATGTTGCTACCACCTGGGGACTGTACAAGAATGATGAGGATTTTGGCCAGACGCTGGGATACTGGGGAGTTCCTGCCGGTCCCTATCTGGTATTGCCAATTCTGGGGACAAGTACCTTGCGACATACCACCGGCCTGTTTCCGGATTACCTGATGAACCCGATATTCCGGGTGGATAATGACGAGATACGCTTTTTTCTCTGGGCTCTGGATAACATTGACTCGCGGGTTTATTACCTGGCTGCGGAGTCAATGGTGACAGGTGACGAGTACACTTTTGTCAGGGATGCCTTTCTCCAGCGTCGTGAATATCTGGCTGCAGATGGAGAAGTCTATGATGAATGGGATGATTTCTGAGAGGCGCCTTTACGCTTATTCGGACTGCCGATAAGGTTTAATACATTTCAAGAATAACGCCTCCGACACGGCATCGCCCCTTGTCGATTGGTCTAATACGCTTGATTTCTATAAGGGCCTGGAAAGGGCCTCTGTTCTTATGGCCATCATGGACTTTGACCTTGCACTCGGTCCCGATGGAAACCACGCTGTCGAGAACAAGTCCGATTCCGCTATCACTGATGTCGACACAAATGCCTTCAACCTCCTTTTGATGGGCACCATAAATCAAGGTAACTGCTGTCTTTACTTTGACCCGTTCGAAATCACGTTTTTCATATGCATACACCATGGAAATTCCCGTTACTGCAAACTACTTTCAGTACTCTACCTCAATTTTTTTGGTTTGTGTCCAAATTCGATCCAAATTGTGACACTTTTAACGTCCATCTGTTGCAGGCAGTAAAATTAGGGAGTAAGGTTAAGAGGATTTCGAAAACACGGTAACGCATTAATTTTTAAGCAAAGATTATATCTGACACCTTCGTCGCTGATAGCAGTGCAGTGTTTCTTCCAGCAAGACAGTAAATGAAAAATGGGGAAAATAGGGTAGTTCTTGTTGTCGACAGCGATAAGGTTGTCCGGCAGGATATTGCTGCCTATCTTTCCGATAATGAATACCGCGTTGTTCAGGCTGATGACTGCGACGAAGCGATAGCCTCTTTTCACTCCAGTTGTCCTGCCATTGTTATATTCGATATCAATCTTCCTGGCGGAAAAGCGCTTGAAACCCTTGAGCATATCTTTGCGCTCTCACCAACCCAACCTGTACTGATTCTTTCTGAGCCTGGGCACACTGAAGAGGTGATCCAGGCCATGCGACTCGGGGTAAGCAAATACCTGGTCAAGCCAATAGAAGACATGGAGTTATTGCTGATCTCAATTGAGAACAGTCTCCAGGGTTACCGGCTGATAGAGCAGAACATTGTGTATCGCAAGAACCTGGAAGAAATTAACCGGGAACTGGAAGACCGTGTGGAAGTGTTCCAGATGGATCAGCAGGCAGGACGTCATGTCCAGATGAGCATGCTGCCCAAGCCGCCCCAGGATATAAACGGTTTTCATTTTGACCACAAAGTGATTCCTTCCCTTTACCTAAGCGGCGACTCGGTGGATTACAAACCAGTCTCCTCCTCGAAAGTCCTGTTTTACATCGGAGATGTCTCCGGACATGGTTCTTCCTCTGCCTTTGTTACCGTGCTACTGCGTTTTCGTATTGCCCAGATGTTGCGTGAACATATCCAGGGACGTTTTCGCTCCGAATTTACACCGGCAGCAATTCTTGACCTGCTAAACCATGACCTGATGGATACAGCGTTGGACAAGCACATCACGGTTTGTATGGGGGTGCTGGACAAACGGGATTTTTCTCTCGACTTCAGTATTGCCGGGCATCATCCTTTGCCAGTGCTTTACAGCGAAGGTAAAGCCAGGTTTATAGAGCCGTCCAAGAGTAGTTTTCCAATCGGACTTAATGAACAGGCAACATACTTTAATGAAACCATTATGCTGCCGCAGGATTTTGCTCTCTTTCTTTTCTCAGATGGGATTCTGGAGTATCTTCCCGGTGAAAATATGACGAAAAAAGAAGAGCGGCTGCTTCAGGTAATAAGTGAGTGTAAAGGCAATTTCCAAGAGGTGAAAACGGGTTTACACTTACGCCAGGATATAAAAGTTCCTGATGATATTGCAGTGCTCAGTGCCAGTAATTTATGAATAGCGGAAAGATACTTGTCGCCAAGGTAAATAATGTTCCCATCCTGAAGTTTATCGGGGATGTCCGTGTTCTCATGAGTGGCGCGCTGGAAAATTATTTTTCCTCACTTTACACCAGCGCAATCCTGGACAGAATGATAATAGACATGACGGAAACTGAAGGGATTGATAGTACGGCACTTGGCCTGCTGGCCAAAATGGCTATCCAGCTGCGAAATCGATTCAACGTCAGTCCCACCATTGTTTCCACTAATCCCGACATAACCCGAATACTCAAGGGCATGAGTTTTGACCTCATCTTCAATATTGTCGATGAGCCCTACAACCGGGAAGCCAGTTTTGACGAGCTAAGCCGGGTGGATGAGAATGAAGATGAAATTCGTAAAAAGGTGATAGAGGCGCATCAGACGCTGATGGCCCTCAGCGAAGATAATCGCATCGAGTTTCAGGATCTTGTTTCTGCACTGAAAGCTGATCATTGAACCAGGTTGTCTTTTTGCCATCTTGCAGATCTAGGCACCGGCCCTGTCCCTGGCAACATGCTTGCTCTTGATAAAATCCTTGTGTGAGAGGTGCAGGAGCTCAGCGACCTTCCTGATCAGGTGCTCTTCATAACGATCTATCCTGCCATCGGCATATGCCACTTCCCACATCCCAAGTATGGTTTCCACTTTTTCCTGATAACCGAATTTGTCATTCATCAGGCTAGTGAACTGATAGAGTGAAGTGGCTTCATCGGCTTCCTGTTGTGCCAGTGTCATCAATTCGGCAAGGTCATCTTCTGCCAGATCGAATCGCTGTCTCAGGATATTTACCAGAGATGCAGTCTCTTCTTCGTCGATAGCCCGATCCGCTTTGGACAACTCAATGAGCAGGGCTGCACTGGCCAGATGGAGCTGGTCATGGTCCAGTTGCTTTTCATCAGTGTGCTTGCTGGTGAAATGGTTGTCGAAAAAACTGGTGATGGCGTTCAGCATACCGATATTTCCTTTTGTTGCGTTAACTGGGGAGAATATTCCCTGAAGTGTTGCCAGGCCGTATCCAGCACCTCTAATCCGGCATCAGGCTTGTGGGCATTTTCGCTGAGATAGCGCCTGAACTGTTTGGCTCCGGGGCGTCCCTGGAACAGTCCCAAAATATGGCGTGTCATGTGTTTCAATGCGGTTCCCTGGGCCATTTCCCGGGCAACATATTCTGTAAATTCTTCCATAACATCCAACCGGGATTTTCCCGGTACGTGGCTACCGAATATTTGCCGGTCTACATCAGCCAGAATAGCAGGGTTCTGGTAAGCCTCACGCCCCATCATGACGCCATCAACATGCATCAGTAATTCCTGCGCCTGTGGCAGGCTCCTGATTCCACCATTAATGATGATTTCCAGGTCGGGAAACTGTTCCTTGATTGCGAATACCCGGGCATAGTTCAGAGGGGGAATTTCCCGGTTTTCCTTTGGGCTTAATCCGTCCAGTACCGCAATTCGGGCGTGGATGATGAAAGTATGGCAGCTAGATTCCGCTACAGTGCCGATAAACTCACTGAGAAATGCCAGTGAATCCATATTATCTATGCCTATCCGGCATTTGATGGTTACCGGGATGTCGACAGCCTGAATCATGGCGTCCATGCATTCCCGTACCAGTGCCGGCTCAGCCATGAGGCAGGCACCAATTTTGCCGCGCTGTACCCGGTCGCTGGGGCAGCCGGCATTCAGGTTGATTTCATCGAAACCCGCTTGTTCTCCAAGCCTGGCAGATTTGGCCAGTTCAACAGGATCGCTGCCACCGAGTTGCAGGGCAACCGGGTGTTCCTGTGAATTGAATCGTAGAAAGCGTTCGGCATCACCATGGAGCAGGGCGCCGGTGGTCACCATTTCAGTGTAGAGCAGGGCATGTTGTGATAGCAGGCGATGAAAATAGCGGCAATGGCGATCCGTCCACTCCATCATGGGAGCGACACTGAAACGGCGCTGTATGTCGGTATCGGTGTTCATCTGAATAAATCCTGGCGGCGTATTATATAGAAAGCACTCCATTACTGCAGTGTCTTCATGAATGCGGGTATTGTGGACTTACAAGGGTCACATAGTGTATTTTGCACGCCATCCAATGACAGGCGAAACCGGGAGTTTTTAACCGATGAATTCCATGAACAAACTAGTAATAACTGCTTTAACTCTATTTACGGCTGTTTGCGCCCAGGCCGATGACTATATTATTGATGGATCTGGTGCAGGTATGCACTCATCCATTAACTTTAAAGCCAGCCATGTGGGAATCAGTTCCCTGTGGGGGCGTTTCAATGATATCTCCGGGCATTTCACATACGATGCGGATAATATCGAAGACTCTGTCATCGTAGTTGATATCAATCCGGCCAGTATCGACACGAACCATGAGGCAAGGGATATCCATCTGAGCAGTAGCGACTATGTAGATGTAGAGACTTATCCGGTTGCCGGTTTCCGAAGCAACTCGATCGAGGATCTGGGTAGTGGTCGTGTAAAGGTTACCGGTGATTTCACCCTTCATGGTGTCACCAGGTCCATCAGTTTTGAAGCCCATCGTACGGGAGAAGGTGAAACACCCTTCGGAGATTACCGTGTTGGTTTTGAAGGTGAGATGGAGCTCAACACCAATGATTATGGAATTAATGCTGGGCCATTGATGCTTGTACTGGCGATTGAGGGAATCCGTCAGTAGTTTTATTCCTGAAAAAAGTGAAAGCCGCTTTGTTTGTATAAGACAAAGCGGTTTTATCTAAGCAACTGTATATTTATTTTTAGTGAAGAAACTCTTTTTTTTTGTAAAGAGGTGTTACTGGCACTTTGTGGCAAAAGAAAATCACAGATAGTTCGTGTCAACAAAGGGATGAATTCAAACCGTGGCAGGGGCCTGTCACAAGTTCTTCCGAACTTCCTCAAGAATTTCCTCGATGCCAGGTTCCTCAACAATATCCTTGAAAGAACCCTGTCGTTCATACACCTTTGCCGCCGCATCAAAAAACTCCCTTGGCATATCATTATCTTCCAGGGTGTCTGCAATTTCTTTCATTTCGCCACTGAAACGCCAGGCTTTTCTGGCAACCTGCCTGATGCGTTCATGACTCTTGGTGGTAAAGCCGGGCTTGTAGATGTCCCACTGTGTTTCCAGTTGGGCTCTTACACCCATGGCTTCTGCGGCACCAAGAATAGCGGTATGCAGAGCTGCGGTACCCTTGCTGTTGGCAGCGAAACACATTTTCAGTCCGGAAGCCTGGCCGATCTTATCTTCGAGTATGGTGACTTCAAAAAGGCCTTTCTCAAAAAAAGAGCCGATCTTCGCAGCGTTGGAACCGGACAGGTATAGCCATGTGGTTCCACTGGTGACCGGAGGCAGACCAATAATGCCTCCGTCTACAAACCCGGCACCGGATGTTGACAGCAGATGTCCGATTTCCCTGGCCGTTGACGGTGCGATGGCATTGAAGTCAGCATAGATGCCCTGAAAATTACAGGCGACAACAGAGCGGGCCTGGTCAATGGCTGCATGGGGAGGGCAGATGGAGACAAGTAGGTCGCAGGTATCACATAACTCCTGCAGGCTGGGCAATAAGGTCAGCCCAAGGGCTTTGGCGCGTTCAGCTGTAGCCTGACTACGACCTTCAGCGCACCAGTAAACATCCTGACCCGACGCTACTACGCTGGCAGCTATGGCTGCGCCCATTTCTCCGGGATGTAAAATGCCGATCTTTACTGTCATGTCAGCTGGCTCCTGTCAGGTATCCCCGGTTATACAGAAAGGTGAGCAGTTCTAGGCATTTTTCATGGAGCTGGAAAGGCTCGAGAGACAGTTCTGTGCCCATAGCCCGCTGCAATTCAGTATTCAGGGCAAGAAGTTTTTCCACGGGATGTCCGAGTGTCAAGCATTCGCCATTAACAAACAGCGTAAGTAAATCTTCGCTGTGGTGACAGGCAAAGCGGGTGACAGGGTTGGCTTTGAGTACAAACCCTTTTTGAAGAGCCTGGGCCATAGTCACTGGCGTCATTTGTTGTTCAGGGGGTTCAACAAGTTCAGGGATTCTAGGTTCAGTCATCAGTCTGCCAAAACTTTCCAGCACAAGCGAGTCATCATTAAAGGCATGCTGCATGAGAGCTTTGACCTGGTGCAGGGCATTACTGTCGATTTCACCGGGACGATGTTCCTTCTCGGAAGCCGGATCCCGGTAGCGCAAATCTGCCGGGAGTGTTTCCGCTGCCAGGTAGCTGAATGCCGATAGTAACTCGGCAACATCAGGGGCCCGGAACCCGATGGAGTAACTCAAGCCGGCTTCAGTAGCTGTTCCACAATGGGATAACCCGGCGGGAATATAAAGAACATCCCCGGTCTCCAGTTCGAATTCCCGGGTGGGTTCAAAGTCCGTGAGAATTTTCAGTCCGGAGGAGGTATCCAGTGATGTATCGCTGTTACAGAAGTCGCCAATCTGCCAGAGACGTTTGCCCTGACCCTGAATGAGGAAAACGTCATAGTAATCAAAGTGGGGACCAACACCGCCGCCGTCCGCTGCAAAACTGATCATAATATCGTCCAGTCGCCATGCCGGTATAAAAGCGGCTTCCCTGAGCAGGGGTTTGACCTCCTCTACCCACAGGTCTACTGATTGGACGAGCAGCGTCCAGTCTTTTTCATTTAGAAAAGTGAAATCCCTTTCAGTGAACGGACCCTGTTTCATCTCCCAGCTCATTGCGCTTTTAAACACCAGGCGAGACTCCACATCATCTTCGCAGGCAAGGCCTGCGAGTTCTTCTGGCGTGATCGGGTCAGTAAAGTCTGGCAGGGCTGCCCGCAGGAGGAGAGGTTTTTTTTGCCAGTATTCGGATAAAAATGTGCCGGAATCAATACTGTCCTGCGCTGAAAATAGCATCAGATTTTTCGGGCCTGGTCTGCGGCGTTGCCGATATAGGTTTCAGGGCGCAGTTGCTTCAGGGCCTCGCGGGCCTCATCGGGCAGTTCCAGTGTATCAAGGAAAGTGGACAGGGTTTCTGACGTGATAGCTTGTCCTCGAGTCAGGGCCTTGAGTTTTTCATAAGGCTCTTCGATGCCATAACGGCGCATAACTGTCTGGATAGGTTCGGCCAGGACTTCCCAGCTGCTATCCAGGTCGGCCAGCAGCTGTTCTTTATTGATAAGCAGTTTGCCGATTCCCTTGAGTGAAGCCTGGTAGGCAATGAGACTATGAGCCAGGCCAACACCAATAGTACGCAATACTGTAGAGTCCGTAAGGTCTCTTTGCCAACGAGAGACGGGCAGTTTTTGTGACAGGTGGAGCATGAGGGCATTGGCTACGCCAAGATTACCTTCAGAATTCTCAAAATCGATCGGATTGACCTTGTGAGGCATGGTAGAGGAGCCTACTTCACCGGCGATGGTCTTCTGGCGAAAGTAACCCTGTGAGATATAACCCCAGACGTCACGGTCAAAATCGATCAGGATGGTATTGAAGCGACAAATGGCATCAAAATATTCCGCTATAAAATCATGGGGTTCGATCTGGGTGGTATAGGGATTCCAGGTCAGCCCCAGTTCCGTGACAAACGTTTTCGCATTGTCTTCCCAGTCCACTTCCGGGTAGGCAGAAATATGAGCGTTGTAGTTACCAACTGCGCCATTGATCTTGCCCAGAAATTCTACCGCCTTGACCTGATTTATCTGGCGTTGAAGACGAGCCGCCACGTTGGCAAACTCCTTGCCCATGGTACTTGGTGTGGCTGTCTGCCCATGGGTGCGGGAGAGCAGTGGGGCATCGGCATAATCATGTGCCTTGCCGCGTATGGCTTGAAGCACTTCATTCATCATGGGGGCAACAATCGCCTCCATGCTTTCCTTGAGCATGAGAGCATAGGACAGGTTGTTTATGTCTTCGGAAGTACAGGCAAAATGTACAAATTCCATAATACCTGCCAATTCCTGGTTCTCGGCAAGCTTGCCTTTCAAGTAATACTCCACAGCCTTGACGTCATGATTGGTAACGGCTTCCTTTTCCTTGACGATGGCCGCCTGGGACTCATCAAAGTCATGAATTAACTGGTCAAGAAAGGCTGAGGCCGAGGATGACAGCGGAGGTACTTCTCCTATTGCCGGATTAGCCGACAGGCGTTGTAACCAACGGATTTCCACAATTACCCTGTAACGAATCAGTCCAAATTCACTGAAGTAGGGTTGCAGGGATGTGGTCTTGCTGTGATAGCGACCATCGACGGAGGAGATAGCGTTGAGTGTTGTCAGGGTCATTGAAAGCTCTACAGGAATGTTCTTGTGGTTGCCGGTTTCGTATATCTGTGTCGATGCCGGAAAAGCGTCGCATTATACGCTAAAAAATCCCTGATTAGCAGGTTCGGATTGCCGGGAAATGGTCAGTTTGCTGGAAGAGAGAGGCATTGTATATGCTTGACATATGCTATGTGCTTTCTATAATTAATTCACGGTCAGAATAGGCGTTGAGGAAGGAATATGAGCGAATCCGGTGAGAAAGATAATCAACCGATCAAGGCGAAGCTGTTTATCAATGGTCGTAGCCAGGCGGTACGAATCCCCAAGGAAATCGCCTTTTCAGGCATTGACGCCGTCAATGTTGAAAAACGGGGCAATTCGGTCATTCTCACTCCTGCGCGCAAGACGTGGGAGTCATTTTCAGAGATGGCACCGGCTGATGATGATTTCATGGTAATCCGTCCAAGACTGGTGAAATCATGATTGTGATGCTTTCACCGGATATCTGCCGCCTGATTATCCGGCAACAGCCGATAGCATTGCTGGCAAGGCTTCAACAATGGTCCGCTGGCGGGGACGAAATTGTCATTTCAGCGATTACCTATGCAGAACTTGTCGCCGGGGTCCTGCTAACTGAAAACCAGTCCCGGCATATGTCCCTGGTGGAGGCATTTTGTGAGCGACTGGAAGATGTCGTGCCCTGGAACAGGGAGGCCGTAGACAGTTATACCGCGATCCAGCAGGCGGCCATGAAAGAGGGGCATGCGATAAACATGAATGATGCGATGGTAGCTGCTCATGCAGTAAGCCTGGGGGCCACGCTGCTTACGCTCAATGGCAAGTCCTATGCCGGGGTAAGTGATCTGGTTCTGGAAACCTGGCAGAAGGATTGAGGTCTGACTGAAAGCGTGGCTCTGTGCTAGTGTATGTCGAGAACGTGATTCATCAGGTAGAGCAGGTGACGGTCCATTTTTTTGCGGAACAACAGCAGTTGCCAGCGTCTGCCTCCCAGCTGGTTCCAGAGCACCGCAGACCGGATTCCTCCAAGTAATACAGCCCGGATTCTGTCTGCAATCTCTTCATTTTTAAGAAATTTTACGTCACCGCTGACCTGTATGCGGAAAGGCAATGTACTCAGCGTAACCTGGTATATTTCGGCAAGTTGCCTGAGAAGGCCTGGACCGGCCAGATCCGGGTCATCAAGGTGGGCCGGGGACAGGGTGGCGAGACGGTCACCCACTTCATCGAGCATTTTGCGGTTTGCCGAAAGCTTCCTTTCCAGATGCAGTATGCCAAGGAAATAGCGCAACACCTGGGGATCTTTAAGTGTCCCTTCTTCGTTCCTGAGAATTTCCTGAAGTACCTGTATGCCCAGGTTGAGCCGGCTCACACTGCCATAGATTTCAACGGTAGTGTGTGGATTGGTGATAAACAGGCTTTTGACCAGGGTGTTGAGCTTGTCCTGGCCAACCATACCGTTCTCACCGAGTTGCCTGACCATATAGGCGGCCTGGGCGACACCGGAAAGTGCAAGGCATTGTCTGAGTTTTCTATCCATATCAGTTAATGGAAGCGTCCTGTAGGTATTCTTCAATGACTGCACCGCCCAGGCAGATATCCCCCTGATAGAAAACAATGGACTGTCCTGGCGTGACGGCGCGCTGACGTTCTGCAAACGTTACCACATAGCGCCCATTTTCCGCTTGCAGTCTGCAGGCCTGGTCAGGTTGCCGGTAACGCACCTTGGCATGACAATCCAGGGGCAGAGATGGCGGCGGTTCGTTAACCCAGGAAATCTCACCACAGACCAGTCCCCGCGAAAACAGCAAAGGATGCTCATTCCCCTGGACGACGATGAGCACATTTCTATCAAGATCCTTGTGGGCCACGTACCAGGGGGCTTCCGGTCGATCTTTCTGGCCACCAATCCCGAGCCCCTGACGCTGACCAAGCGTATGGAACATTAAACCACTATGCTGGCCTATGATTTCGCCCTCGTCAGTTTCAATGTTGCCTGGCTGGGCAGGAATATAGGTTTCCAGAAAGTCCTTGAAACGGCGCTCTCCAATAAAACAGATACCGGTACTGTCTTTTTTGTCATGGGTTACCAGTCCGTGCTTTTCCGCGATGGCCCTGACTTCCTGTTTGTCGAGCTCTCCAACAGGGAACAGGGTCCGTGATATCTGGGCTTCCTTGACCGCACACAGGAAATAACTCTGGTCCTTGTTGCAATCCAGGCCCTTGAGCAAGAGCGATGCACCATTCCTGTCTGCTCGCCTGACATAGTGCCCGGTGGCAATCAGGTCAGCCCCCAGCAGGGTGGCATAATTAAGAAAGGCCTTGAATTTGATTTCGCGATTGCAAAGGATATCGGGGTTAGGGGTTCTGCCGGCACGGTATTCCGTCAGAAAGTGTTCAAAGACATTGTCCCAGTATTCTGCAGCGAAGTTGGCGCTGTGCAGTTTGATGCCCAATTTCTCGCAGACTGCAGTCGCGTCGGCAAGGTCGGCCCTGGCGGTGCAGTATTCCGTCCCGTCATCTTCATCCCAGTTTTTCATGAACAGACCTTCGACTTCATAGCCCTGGTCCCGGAGAAGCAGGGCAGCCACGGAAGAATCCACACCACCGGACATGCCGACGATAACGCGCGTGTTGGAATTGTCCTTGTCAGTTGCAGTCATATGGCGTTAAAGGTAGTGGGATACAGCATCAAGGGGCAGGCGCCTGCCGGAAAGATAGTCTTTCACGCATCGGGCTACCAATGGACTGCGAGCGGCAAAACCCTCAGCGAATATTTCATCTGGTAAAAGCCAGTGTGCAGCTATGATGCCTTTATCCAGTGGCAGAGAGTCATCATGATGTCGTGCGCTGGCAACGAAACTGTGGCGCACGTAGGTAACTTCGTTGGGGGCCTTATAGACATAGGCACCAAGATAGTCAGTCAGGGTCACATGCCAGGCAGTTTCCTCTAGCGTTTCCCGTACAGCCGCCTCGAAGAGGGTTTCACCTTCATCAAGATGCCCCGCCGGCTGGTTGAACACAGCCTGGCCACTGTCGATTTCCTCAACAAGCAGGAAGCGGCCATTATCTTCAACAACAGTGGCAACGGTGGTATGTGGAGTCCATGACATGGCAGGTTTATTTACCGGGTCTGAAAAAGGGCGCATCCTACCTGAATCGGAAGATAAATGGAAAACACCGGGTTTGTCGGCGATAATGGCATTTTACAGAAAGAAGTCATGTTGTATGTCCAAATTAACTCATATTGATGCCAGTGGTCAGGCCCGCATGGTGGATGTTGGCGCCAAGGATATCACCGAGCGCACAGCCACGGCTGAAGCCGTGATAGATCTGCTGCCTGAAACCCTGAAACTGATTATAGAAGGTGGTCATAAGAAAGGGGATGTGTTTGCTGTTGCACGCATAGCTGGTATCCAGGCGGCCAAGAAATGTTCAGACCTGATACCGTTGTGTCATCCGTTGATGCTCAGTGGTGTCAATGTGACCCTGGAAGCTGATGAAGCAGCCAACCAGGTCCGCGTGCTGGCAACCTGCAAACTCGCTGGTCAAACAGGAGTCGAAATGGAAGCGCTGACAGCAGCTTCAGTGGCTGCTCTGACGGTATATGACATGTGCAAGGCCGTGGACAGGGGTATGGTGATCCGCACAGTCCAGTTGCTGGAAAAAGCCGGCGGTAAATCCGGCCATTACAAACGTGAAGAAACAGGACAGGTATGATTGCCATACATTATTTTGCCAGCATTCGCGAAGCCCTGGATTGCGATATGGAACAGCTGGAGCTACCTGAGGGCATTAAGACTGTAGGTGACCTGATTGACATGCTTGGTCAGCACCATGGGGATAACTGGAAAGATGTGCTGGGCCAGCCAAATGTCCTTGTAGCTGTAAATCATGAAATGACTGACCTGACGGCATCAATCAAGGCCGGTGATGAAGTGGCTTTCTTACCGCCGGTGACTGGAGGCTAACCCTGGCTGTGAAAATTTCAATCCAACAGGAAGATTTCGATATTGGTCATGAAAGCGACTTGATGCGCCAGGCCTGTCCGCAGGCAGGAGCCATTGTTACCTTCAGTGGCCTGGTTCGGGACTTGGAAGGGGATAAGCAGGTGCAGTCACTGGTTCTTGAGCATTACCCAGGCATGACGGAAACCAGCCTGGAGAAAATTGTACAGGAAGCCAGTGAGCGATGGCCTGTCATTGATACTACGGTAATTCATCGTGTTGGCGAATTGAAAGCGGCGGAACAGATTGTCTTTGTAGCGGTTGCCAGTCTTCACAGACAGGCAGCATTCAGTGCCTGTGAATTCATTATGGACTATCTGAAAACACGGGCACCGTTCTGGAAGAAATGCCGGGATGAAAATGGGGAAAACTGGGTTGAGGCGAAGGATTCCGATGAACAGGCAAGCCTGCGCTGGCAGTAATCATCCACAAACCCTGTAGTTAGGCTGTTGTCTCTTTCTGGCTTTTGATCTGGCCTGGAGGATTTCTACTGAATGACCTCAAGCTTCCGGTAGTCACCCGGGGCCAGTTCGTCCAGTGTCCATTGGCCTACCTGTGTTCTTATTAGTCTCAGGGTAGGAAATCCGGTTGCTGCTGTCATGCGTCTTACCTGTCTGTTACGCCCCTCCCGAATAGTGAGTTCAATCCAGCTGGTGGGGATATGTTTTCTTTCCCTTATCGGAGGAATGCGTTTCCAAAGCGTCGGCTCGGCTATGCGCCGGGCTTTTGCCGGACGTGTTGTCCCGTCTTTCAACTCCAATCCCCTGGCTAGTTGTTCTAGGGCATTATCCGTAATGATACCTTCGACCTGGGCCAGGTAGGTTTTTGACATTTTGTTATTCGGGTTACTGATGCGCTGCTGCAAGTCTCCATCGTCGGTTAGCAGAAGAAGACCTTCGGAATCACGATCAAGCCTGCCCGCGGGATAGACCTTTTTTACGGGGAGGAAATCTGCAAGTGTCTTGCGGCCATTCCCGTCTGTAAACTGGCTTAGTACATTGAATGGTTTGTTGAAAAGTATCAGGACTGCCACGAGGAGTTAATGCCGATAAGGTAAGTTTTCAGTCTTGGGAGTGTCGCGTGGAATTAATCCAATAACGACATCATACAGTGAGGTAATGCAATGTCGTTACAAAACGTCGTTACAAAATGTGGTTACAAAATGTCGTTATCCAGTGTATCAGCACATGCCATATGGCGAGGAACGACAGTGGCGTACTGATAAGGATTCAACATAAAAAACGACCCGGCAAATACCCCGGGGCAATTGCAGGATTAAACACTGGAACAATTAGCCTGAATCAGGAAGCAGTGTCGTCTGCGTTACTGTCTGGTTCAGGTTCACTGTCATTTGCAGATGTGGGTGTTTCACTACTACCGCCATCATCTGCCGGGACGATATTGGCAGCATGTAAACCTTTCGGTCCCTCTACCACATCAAACGTCACCTTCTGACCAGCTTTCAGTGTTTTGTAGCCTTCCATGGTGATAGAAGAGTAATGTGCGAACAAATCGTCGCCACCATCGTCCGGCAAAATAAAACCAAACCCCTTGGCGTTATTGAACCATTTGACTTGACCGGTACTCATATCCGTCTAACCCCTTTTGATACCCCAACATAAAATCGGCATTCAGAATTTGATCAAATTCCGGCGCAGAGTTATGACATATAACCCCTTTTATGGGGGTTGTCAAATTGGTGAACAGGCAGCCCTCATGAAATTCGCCAGGGTGAATATCCCCCGAGATGAGAAAAAGAAATAAACATGTCAGGGGGCGGTCTTATCAGTGGGATAATTCGTGATATAGTTGAACTGTATTAAAAGTAGTTCAAGGTATCGGTCAGCCTGTCTGGTACTCATGTTCCCGGTAAAGAATTTCATGTTCAGGTGAATATTACCGGCGTCGGATTCCATCGGTTTCCTTGTTTTTTTCGTATGTACCCTTATTGAATACACTGGCAACTTTCACAGACAAATAACAGCAATGAGCAATAACGTTTTATTTCCGATTTACAGCCATGGCGGCGATGATAATGACGATGATTTTCATCGCGGTGGTGATTCACGAGAAGCCCTGGCGCCTGAAGAGCTGAAACTGAAACCGCCGCCTCTTTATCGTGTAGTCCTTCTCAACGATGACTATACCCCCATGGAATTTGTGGTCGGTGTCCTGAGAAAATTCTTCGGAATGGATGTGGAAACGGCAACCCGTGTTATGCTCAAAGTCCATACAGAAGGGAAAGGTGTATGCGGAGTTTTTCCCCGTGAAATCGCCGAGACCAAAGCGGTCCAGGTCAATGATTATGCCCGTGAGGCAGAGCATCCGCTTCTGTGCGATATTGAGATTGATGACTAACATTAAAGAGGGCTGTTGTCCTTATCGGCAGACCAGATGAACCGGGAAATGAATCGTGTCGTAAGAAATTCAGGCACTGTTCAGGCCCCGTAATACATTAGCCAGCAGGAATATAAAGTGAGCAGGGCCCGGTCAGTTACTACAGGCCGCTATTCACCGAGATCACCCAGATTTACACATACACATATTATAGAGTTGTGAATTATGTTTAGCCGAGAATTTGAGAATACACTGAACATCGCAGCCAACACGGCACGCAGCAAGCTGCACGAATTTATTACAGTGGAACATCTGCTGCTGGCTCTGATTGATGATCCCTCGGCCAGGGAGATTCTGCTTGCCTGCAACACCGACCTCGATGATCTGCGCACGGATCTCATGGATTATATAGATTCGCAGATCCCTATTATTTCTGAACCGGAAATCAGTCCTGAAGTGGACCAGACTCTCGGTTTTCAGCGTGTTATCCAGCGTGCGGTATTCCATGTCCAGTCCTCGGGTAAGAGGGAGGTCACTGGAGCGAATGTCCTGGTTGCCATCTTTGGTGAAAAAGAGAGCCAGGCAGTTTATTACCTGCGCAAACAGGGAGTCTCCCGCGGCGATGTGGTGAACTTCATCACCCATGGTGCTCCAAGGGCGCCAGGTCTTGGGGATGAAGCCCCGAGTGAAGGCACTGTAGAAAATACGGAAGCTGAAAAAACACCGTCGCCACTTGAAAGTTATGCCACCAATCTTAACGAAGAAGCCATGGAAGGACACATTGATCCCCTGATCGGTCGTGATAAGGAAATAACACGACTAATCCAGGTGCTGTCCCGTCGTCGAAAAAACAACCCGCTTTTTGTGGGAGAAGCCGGTGTTGGTAAAACGGCCATCGCCGAGGGACTCGCCAAGCATATTGTGGATGGAGAGGTGCCGGAAATTCTCAGGGATGCAGAAATCTACTCCCTGGATATGGGCGCATTGCTCGCCGGCACCAAGTATCGTGGTGACTTTGAAAAACGTTTCAAGGCTTTACTCGCGGACCTGGCCAAGCAGCCCCATGCCATTTTATTTATCGATGAAATCCATACAATCATTGGTGCGGGTGCAGCTTCCGGTGGTGTCATGGATGCCTCCAATCTCCTCAAACCAATCCTGACCTCGGGTAAGCTGCGCTGTATCGGATCAACAACCTACAATGAATACCGGGGTATTTTTGAAAAGGACAGGGCGCTTTCACGACGTTTCCAGAAGATCGACATCGAAGAGCCGGATGTAGATACGACTTACCAGATTCTCAAGGGCCTCAAGTCACGTTATGAAGAGCATCATGACCTGCGCTATACTGACAAGGCCCTAAAGGCGGCCTCTGAAATGGCCAGTCGTTATATCAATGACCGCTATATGCCGGATAAGGCCATTGATGTGATTGATGAGGCGGGTGCCTATCAACGGTTACAGCCTGACAGCAAGCGGAAAAAGATTATCCAGGTTGGCGATATTGAACGGGTAATTTCCCAGATTGCACGTATACCTCCCAAAAATGTATCGGCCTCGGACAAGTCTCTTCTTCAGGATCTGGAAAAAAATCTCAAGATGGTGGTTTTTGGCCAGGATCAGGCTATCGATGCCCTGGCATCAAGTATCAAACTGTCCCGTGCCGGTCTTAAGGAAGGTGAAAAACCCATAGGCTCCTACCTGTTTGCCGGTCCTACCGGTGTGGGTAAAACTGAAGTCAGCCGGCAGTTGGCCAAGATACTCGGGGTGGAACTGGTCCGCTTTGACATGTCTGAGTACATGGAACGCCATACGGTTTCCCGCCTGATCGGTGCGCCACCCGGATATGTCGGTTTCGACCAGGGTGGACTGCTCACAGAGGAAGTAGTAAAAAATCCGCACTGTGTGCTGCTGCTTGATGAAATAGAAAAGGCCCACCCGGATGTTTTCAACCTTTTGCTGCAGGTTATGGATCATGGCACCCTGACGGACAACAATGGGCGCAAGGCAGATTTCCGCAACGTAGTCCTGATCATGACAACGAATGCTGGGGCCCAGGAAATGAGTCGGGCTTCCATTGGATTTGCCAACCAGGATCACACGACCGATGGAATGGAGATCATCAAACGCATGTTTACACCGGAATTTCGGAATCGCCTGGATTCCATCATCCAGTTTTCAGCCCTGGATGCCGATATCATTCGTACTGTGGTCGATAAATTCCTGGTGGAACTGCAGGTGCAACTTGATGACAAGAAGGTGGCCCTTCATGTGGATGATGCGGCAATCGACTGGTTTGTTGAACATGGCTACGACAAGGCCATGGGGGCCAGGCCAATGCTGCGACTGGTGCAGTCCAAGATCAAGAAACCGCTTGCCGAGGACATTCTGTTTGGCAAACTGGTTAATGGTGGCGACGTCAATGTGACGGTGAAAGACAACGATATCGAGTTGGATATCGAATCACCGGAGAATAAAAACAAGGAAGCTGAGTCGGGCAAAGCTGACGCCGACGTTTAACGTCCAGGGAGCAGGACGGGTGCTGGTTCAAACACAGTTTACTGGTTGATTAACAGCAGCAGGTGTTGCGTGGCGTGTAAACAGGAATCAGGAGATGATTCATTTATTAACGGCAGGCCCGGTAAAATGCGCCTGCCGTTTTTTTAGCGGGCGCGGTAAGTAATGCGGCCCTTGCTCAGGTCGTAAGGCGTCAGTTCCACTTTAACCGTGTCACCTGTCAGAATGCGGATGTAGTTTTTGCGCATCTTTCCTGAAATGTGGGCAGTCACAACGTGACCGTTTTCCAGCTTGACGCGGAACATGGTGTTGGGCAACGTATCAATAACTTCGCCCTCCATTTCTATCTGGTCTTCTTTAGCCATACATAACCTGTGGTGTGAATTTGAAGCGAGGCATTTTGCCCGAAACAGTCGCAAGTCACAAGTCGCAACTTGAGGTGTATGACCGAGCGGCTATGTTTATCACATTAAATGCCGGTCTTGAGGCGTGCAGCGCGTGTGGTTTGTCACGGATACTCAGGTAAGCTTGATCCAACGCTGGTTGAGAAGCAGCTCAACAGGGCGGAACTGCAGTTTGTAATTCATTTTGTCGCAGTCGCGAATCCAGTATCCCAGGTACACATAGGGCAGGTTCAGGCGACAGGCTTCATTGATCTGCCAGAGGATGCCAAAGTTTCCCAGCGAGCGGTTGGACTCATCCACGGCATAGAATGTATAGACCGAAGAAAGGCCATTGGTCAGCATGTCTGTAATCATCACTGCCTGCAGTTTGTCCTCACCATCGCGGACCCGGTAAAAACGTGTGGACTCACAGCGCTGAACCAGGAAGGATTTGTACTGTTCCCTGGTAGCCGGGTACATATCGCCGTCCTTGTGGCGCGTGTTGATGTAAGTCTCGTATAGGGCATAGCACTCGTCGTTATCAATATCATCCATGATATCCACCACCAGGTCATCATTGCGGCGAAGTATGCGGCGAAAACGCTTGTTGGCCCGGAAACGGTCAACCACGATGCGGCAGGGCACGCAGTGCTGGCAGTGTGAACAATGGGGGCGGTACATGTGGGCGCCACTGCGACGAAATCCGATTTCTGACAGATGGGTGTGAAAATCAGTGGAAACAGGAAATTCAGGGTCAATAAAAAGCGTTCGCGCTTCCTCTCCCGGCAGGTAACTGCAGGGATGGCTCTGGGTGGTAAAGAGTTTGATGTCTTTAAGTGATGTCATTGTCGTAAGGTTTGACTATCGGAAACCGGAAATAAAATCACAGCTTCGACCTATTGTAATGGCCAGTGTTCCCTATTGCGACTAAATTCCTCCGGCTTTGGGAGGTAAGTCATGAATTCACGGCGTGGTATTTCCCGGGCACCGAGGCTGGCGAGGAATGCACTGGCTACCTGGCAATCAATAAGACGATAGTTCAACTCCCGGAGTTTATTTACCATGGTGGCAAAGGCAATCTTTGACGCGTTGTCCCGATGACTGAACATGGACTCCCCGAAAAACATCCCACCGATCGCCACACCGTAAAGCCCGCCAACGAGTTCGCTGTCTTCCCACGCTTCCACGGAATGTGCCACACCCATGGCATGCAGGTCGCCATAGGCATCAATCATCTCCGGTGTTATCCATGTCCCTTCAGCATCCTGGCGCCTCTGTGCACAGGCTGTTATGACATCGTTGAATGCCATGTCTGTGGTAATGGAAAAAGGGGATTTACGCATGGCTTTGCCAAGGCTTCGTCCCACATGCAGTTCTTCCGGGAAAAGTACCATGCGGGGATCCGGAGTCCACCAGAGTATGGGTTGGCCTTCCTCGAACCAGGGAAAAATACCCTTGCTGTAGGCGGCTATCAATGTTGACGGGGCCAGGTTGCCACCAGCGGCGAGTAGCCCATTAGGCTCAGTCAGGGCCAGGTAGGGGGCCGGAAATTCGAAATCCTCGTCATTCAGCCATGGCAGGGAAGACAACGGCGGGTTTACTCCAGCGAATCCAGGAATCGTTCGGCATCCAGCGCAGCCATGCAGCCAAATCCGGCGGAAGTGACGGCCTGGCGATAGATGTGGTCAGCCACATCCCCCGCGGCAAAAACACCGGGGATGCTGGTCTGGGTCGCATTGCCCGTGGTGCCGGTCTGGATCTGAATATAACCGCCTTCCATATCCAGTTGTCCATCAAAAATATCGGTATTTGGCTTGTGTCCTACGGCGATGAACACGGCACTGAGATCGATTTTCCGGGTACTGTCATCCTGTGTGCTGCGGATACGCATCCCGCTGACTTCACCATCGGTTCCCAGGACTTCGTCCAGGATATGGTTCCACTCCAGGGTGATGTTGCCGTTTTCGGCCTTCTCGAAAAGCTTGTCCTGCAGAATCTTCTCGGCTCTAAGGCTGTCCCGGCGATGAACCAGAACCACCTCACTAGCAATGTTGGACAAATACAGCGCTTCTTCCACGGCGGTGTTTCCTCCGCCAATGACTGCTACTTTCTGACCCTTGTAGAAAAAGCCGTCACAGGTAGCACAGGCACTCACGCCGCTTCCCATGTATTTTTCCTCGGATTCCAGCCCCAGGTACTGGGCTGATGCGCCGGTGGCAATGATAAGGGCATCGCAGGTGTACTCCCCGATGCTGCCAATCAGTCTGAAGGGGCGCTGGGTCAAATCAGTCTTATCTATATGATCAAAAATCACTTCAGTTTCAAAGCGTTCCGCATGACTTTTCATCCTCTCCATAAGGTCTGGTCCCTGAACACCCTCGGCATCTCCGGGCCAGTTATCCACGTCAGTAGTGGTGGTTAGCTGGCCACCTTGCTGCATGCCGGTAATAACGACAGGGCTCAGGTTGGCCCGGGCAGCATAGACTGCGGCAGTGTAGCCTGCAGGACCGGATCCAAGGATGATCAGGCGGTGATGTTGGGTGTCGCTCATGGAGTCATGTTCCTGGTTGAAAAGGTTGTCAGGGCGCCATTCCGGGGTAGGGTTAATGGCGGGTTTTTCAAGGACGCCTATGTTATTGAAAAAAGCCGTTGAGAAAAAGCGAAAATCAGTCCTCATTCAGCCTATATGGGTAACAATGACGTGAAATGCCCCAAGATATTGAAAGTGTACCCCATACAAAGAGTGTCACACTTTTTCATGTAATAGGGTAAAATGCGAGGTTATTCATTTAATAGTCCGGTAATGTGATTATTCGTTATTCCGGAAAACGGGAAGCATGGCTGAGAACAGTGGCTAAACCAGCAGCAAAAGCAGGCAAGAAAAGCGCTAGGAATGCCAAAGGTGCAAAGGCAGATCCGGCTGAAGAGCATGCGGTTAATCTCAAAGCCCTTTTCTTCAAGGAAGGGGTAATGATTTTCCTGCTTGCCCTGGGCTTGTACCTGTTCCTGGCCATCAGCACCTATTCACCGCAGGATCCTGGCTGGTCGCGCACCGGTAATGGTGGTAGCGTGGACAATGCCGTGGGCAAGAGCGGTGCCTGGCTCTCCGATGTTCTGTTGCTTCTGTTTGGCTACCTGGCCTACTTACTGCCTGTTTTATTGTTCTACCGGGCACTGGTGATCTTTCGTCATCGCAAGGAAGTGAGTCCCTGGTCATGGGAGCTGTTTGGCCTCAGGGCCGTAGGCGTTATCCTGACCATGATCGGTGCGGCTACGCTAGCCACAATCCATTTCAAGACCTCACTCATGAATTCCGCCGGGGGACTGCTGGGCAGCGCTATCACCAGCATGGCCATGCCGTCATTCGATCTGACCGGTACCACCTTGGTATTCCTGACCATGTTGATACTGGGCCTGACCCTGGCCACGGGTATTTCCTGGCTTGCGGTTGTAGATGGCACCGGCAGGCTCTGTATCAACAGCTGGTTGTATCTGGTTGAGCGCTGGAGTCACTGGAAAGAGTCCCGTCGGGAAAAGGCCGAAACCGAGCGTATTGTGCGCCAGCGCAAGGAATCCCTGGACCATTTCGTCGAGAAAGAGAAGAAACGCAAGAAGCCTATCGAAATCGCCCCGGTACGTAAGCCGCCGAAAGAGCCAAGCAAGCGTGTTCAGAAAGAGAAGCAGGGCAAGCTATTCGAAACCGCCTCAGTGGGGGAATTGCCCCCGATTTCCCTGTTGGATGAATGGGAAAACAATCCGGATGTAGGGTATTCCAAGGAAGCCCTGGAAGCCATGTCCAAACTGCTGGAAATCAAGCTGCGTGATTTTGGTATCGAGATTGAGGTGGAAGCCATCAATCCGGGGCCGGTGATTACCCGTTTCGAAGTACAGCCCGCACCTGGCGTCAAAGTCAGTCGTATCACTAACCTGGTGAAGGACCTGGCCCGCTCCCTGGCGGTATCCAGTGTGCGTGTTGTGGAAGTTATTTCCGGCAAAACGGTTATCGGTATAGAGATTCCCAATGAAACCAAGGAAATGATTCACCTGGGCAACGTGCTCTCCTCGGCAGAGTTTGATAATGCCAGGTCTCCGATCAGCGTGGCCCTTGGTCATGATATTGGTGGCAATCCGGTGGTAGTCGACCTGGCCAAGATGCCGCATCTGCTGGTGGCGGGTACTACCGGCTCGGGTAAATCCGTGGGGATCAATGCCATGATTCTGTCGATCCTGTTCAAGTCGTCTCCCAAGGATGTGCGGCTGATCATGATTGACCCGAAAATGCTGGAATTGTCTGTTTATGATGGTATTCCGCATCTTCTGACCCCGGTAATCACGGATATGAAGGATGCTGCCAACGGATTGCGCTGGAGCGTGGCTGAAATGGAACGTCGCTACAAACTCATGTCCGCTATGGGTGTCAGGAACCTGGCCGGTTTCAACAAGAAAGTCTCCGATGCGGCCAAGGCGGGTAATCCCATACCAGATCCACTCTGGAAGCCGGACCCCCTGATTGATGTACCCGAAGAAGACCAGGTGCCTGAAGATCTTGAAGAGTTGCCGCAGATCGTCGTCATCGTGGATGAGCTGGCGGATATGATGATGGTCGTTGGCAAGAAGGTGGAAGAACTGATTGCCCGTATCGCCCAGAAAGCCAGGGCAGCCGGTATTCATTTGATCCTGGCCACCCAACGTCCCTCGGTGGACGTGTTGACTGGTCTCATCAAGGCCAATATTCCTACCCGAATTTCCTTCATGGTACAGAGCAAGGTGGACTCACGGACAATCCTCGGGGAGGGCGGTGCCGAGCAGTTGCTGGGGCATGGTGACATGTTGTTCCTGCCTCCCGGTGGTGGACAGGCCCAGCGTGTCCATGGTGCCTTTGTGTCTGACGATGAAGTACATCGCGTGGTCGCGGAGTGGAAACAGCGGGGTGAGCCAAACTATATCGAAAGTATCACCTCGGACTCCTCCGGTGACGGCGTTCCCGGGCTTGTACCATCCGAAGGTGGCGATGATGGCGAAGAAGCCGATGCCTTGTACGATGAAGCAGTGCGTTTTGTCACGGAATCACGCAAGGCATCCATCTCGGCTGTACAACGCAAGCTCAGAATCGGCTACAACAGGGCAGCACGCATGATTGAATCCATGGAAATGGCCGGTGTGGTTTCCGAAATGGGGGCTAACGGTAATCGGGAAGTCATTGCGCCACCCCCACCAAAAGATTAAGCAATTATTTCAATGAGTTGGATAATTTATCTAAAGTAAATTATTTTTAATTTCTGCTGTCTAACCTGACACTATGATACGAATTCAACTGATATTGGCTTGCCTGCTGCTGGCGCCGGGTCTTCTGTTTGGCCAGCAACCGTCGGGGCTTACCGCTGATCTTGAAGTAGCACAGCGCCTGTCGGCCATCCTGCAGGATATGCACACGCTAGAGGCCGGGGTAGAGCAGCTCACCCTGGACCAGAATGGTCGTGAGGTCCAGGTTTTCCAGGCCAGGTTAAAGCTGAGCAAACCGGATCATTTCTCCTGGCAGATTCTCAGCCCCTATGAGGAGCTGATGACCACTAACGGAGAGTATATCTGGCGTTATGAACCGGATCTTGAGCAGGTCACTATCGAGACATTCAGTAATGATCTAAGTCGTACGCCTGTGCTGCTGTTGAATGGTGATGCCCAGGCTATTGCAGATTCCTACACCATATCGGCATCAGACATGGGCGATGGCATGCGACAGCGCTTCATTCTCCATCCCAAGGCACCGGACAGCCTGTTTGAACGGCTGAGCCTGACCTTCGCCGGCACGACACTGGAAGAGATGCAGTTTGAGGATAGTCTTGGCCAGAAAACCAGTCTCAGTTTTTCCGACATGACCATGAATGCGGCCATTGATGAGGCGGCGTTCATTTTTTCCATCCCGGACGGCGTGGAGGTCATGGATAATACCGATCCCTGAGCAGGCCAGCCGGTGACACTTTCCCTGTTTCAACAAAACACCGACGGATATCAACCCCTGGCAGCCCGCATGCGCCCGCGAACTCTGGATGAGTTTGCCGGTCAGGATCACATCATTGCCAAGGGCAAGCCTCTTTATGAGGCCGTGAGCTCGGGTATTCCGCATTCCATGATCCTGTGGGGACCACCGGGTACCGGCAAAACCACCCTGGCAAGAATTATTGCCAGCGTCTGTGATGCCCACCTGGAAACGGTATCTGCTGTATTGTCCGGCGTGAAGGAGATCCGTGAAGCCATTACCCGTGCGAAAGAAGAGCGGGATATGCGTGGCCGCAAAACCATCCTTTTTGTGGATGAGGTTCATCGCTTCAACAAGTCCCAGCAGGATGCCTTTCTGCCCCATATCGAGGATGGCACGGTGATTTTCATCGGAGCTACCACAGAAAATCCGTCCTTTGAACTAAACAATGCCTTGCTCTCCCGGGCCCGGGTCTATGTCTTAAAAAGCCTGGCGGATGATGCCCTGCGCGCCATTCTGGAGCAGGCGCTGTCTGACCGTGAACGCGGACTGGGGCAAATGCCTCTCGCCCTGGATGATAAACAGAAGTCCCTGATCACCGCCGCAGCAGATGGTGATGCCCGGCGTGTGCTGAATCTGCTGGAAGTAGCGCTAGACCTGTTTGATGAACAGGAAAATGAAGAGGGCGAGCAGCAACTGGTGCTTTCCCATGACTCCCTGGCCCAGGTAATACAGGGCAATGCCAAGCGCTTTGACAAGGGTGGTGATTCCTTTTACGAACAGATTTCCGTGCTGCACAAGGCTGTACGCGGCTCATCGCCGGATGCTGCCCTGTACTGGCTTTGCCGTATGCTCGATGGTGGCTGCGATCCGCTGTACATTGCCCGACGGGTCGTCCGTATGGCATCTGAAGATATAGGCAACGCTGATCCCTGGGCCCTCCAGCTCGCCCTCAATGCCTGGGATGTACAGCAGCGCCTGGGTAGCCCGGAAGGGGAGTTGGCCATTGCCCAGGCCCTAGTCTTCCTGGCCTGTGCCCCCAAAAGTAATGCGGTATATACCGCCTTTAACCAGGCCATGGATACGGTCAAGGCGACCCCGGATTATGATGTTCCCATGCATGTGCGTAATGCCCCCACCGATTTGATGAAAGACCTGGATTACGGCAGGGAATATCGTTATGCCCACGATGAACCGGGTGCCTACGCCGCCGGGGAAAACTATTTTCCGGAAGTATTAAAGGATGAGCAGTTCTACCAACCCACGGATCGGGGCATGGAGCAGAAGGTGAAGGAGAAGCTGGAATACCTGCGGAGTCTGGATGCCCAGGCAGGGGATAAGCGTTACGGGTAAAACGGATGCAGGGCACAGGAGGCAGGAGGCAGGAGGCAGGAGGCAGGAGGCAGGAAGAAAACTGAACGTTAAGCTAACCTTTTTTATTCCAGCTGGAATTCGCTATGATGAAAGCAGACACTACAGCTTCCTGTTACATTGGCAAAGGAACGAAGAGCTTTCATATGACAAACAACGTAAGCCGTAGGTCGGTAAAGGCCTCTGGCCATATGCCGACGCGTATTACTCCTTGATAAAAAAGATCCATGATCGAACCCAAACCTGAAATTGAGAGATTCCTCTTGCATCCTGCCTCCTGCATCCTGCATCCTTCCCTTCAAAAAATCACAGGGAATTCTTACGCCCAATGACCTATCTCGCAGTTGCCTTTGGCGGTGCTCTCGGCGCCATGTCCCGTTACTGGGTGTACAACAATTATGCCCATCTGGACAATCGCTTTCCCTGGGCTACGCTGACGGTGAATATCCTCGGCTCTTTCCTGATCGGTATTGCCTTCATACTCATCACCGAACGCATGGACATGGGTCCTTACTGGCGGGCGATTGTCACCGTCGGTTTTCTGGGTGCCTTCACGACTTTTTCGACGTTTTCCATGGACGTGGTTGGCCTGATCGAACAGGGACAGTTTTCCAGTGCAATAATCTATGTGCTGTCGAGCGTTGTGGTCTGTATAATTGCCGCCTGGCTTGGCCTGTCCCTGGCAAAACTCATTTTTTAATCGCTGTAAAAACAACTGGAAACAAAATGCTAGATCCGAAGTGGGTACGTACGGAACCCGAAACCGTTGCTGAACTGCTGGTAAAGAAGGGCTATACCCTGGACGTGGATGCGTTCAAGGCCCTGGAAGCTAAACGCAAGACACTGCAGGTAGATACTGAAAACCTGCAGAACGAGCGTAATACAAAATCCAGAAATATCGGCAAGGCCAAGGCAGCCGGTGAAGATATTGCGCCGCTGCTGGCGGAAGTGGAGAGCCTGAAAGGGCAACTGGAAGAAAAGAAAGAAGCACTGGATACCGTGGCTTCTGAACTGGAAGAAATTCTGCACGGTATACCCAACGTACCGGATGAACGTGTCCCTGCGGGAGCTGATGAAGAGGACAACGTGGAAATCCGTCAGTGGGGCGAGCCACGTCAATTCGATTTCGAACCCAAGGATCATGTGGCCCTGGGAGAACAGATGGGCGGGCTGGATTTTGAAACCGCCACTAAGATTACCGGGTCCCGTTTTGTCATCATGAAAGGGGAGATAGCCCGGCTGCACCGAGCCATTGTCCAGCTGATGCTTGATACCCATACGACCGAACACGGCTACCTGGAAGTCAATGTCCCGAACATCGTGAATGCAGATTCCGCCTACGGCACAGGACAGCTGCCGAAGTTCGGTGAGGACCTGTTCAAACTCACTGATGAGCGTGGTTTCTACCTGATTCCCACAGCTGAAGTGCCGGTGACGAATTTTGTGCGTAACGACATACTCAGCCCGGAAGAACTGCCACTGCGTTTTGCCTGTCATTCCCTGTGTTTTCGCAGCGAGGCCGGCAGCTATGGCAAGGACACCCGCGGAATGATTCGCCAGCACCAGTTCGAGAAAGTGGAGCTGGTTCAACTGGTGAGGCCGGAAGACTCCAAACAGGCCCATGAAGACCTTACAGGGCATGCGGAGAAAATCCTGCGAAAACTTGGCCTGCCTTATCGTGTCGTCATCCTATGTGGCGGTGATCTGGGCTTTTCTGCGGAAATCACCTATGACATTGAGGTCTGGCTCCCCGGGCAGGACACCTATCGCGAAATTTCATCCTGTTCCAACTTCGGGGATTTCCAGGCTCGTCGTATGCAGGCCCGTTTCCGTAATCCTGAAACGGGTAAACCCGAACTGCTGCACACCATCAATGGCTCCGGCCTGGCCGTGGGACGCACCCTTATTGCCGTGCTGGAAAACTACCAGAACGAGGACGGAAGTGTGTCGGTACCTGATGCCCTGCAGCCATACATGGGTGGTATTACCTCCATCCTGAACAAGTAAGCTGATGCAATATCTGCCCATTTTCCTACGAATTACCGGGCAAAAAGCCCTGGTGGTTGGAGGCGGGCAGATTGCCCTGCGCAAGGTCACCATGCTGATGCGCGCCGGAGCGCATATCCGCCTGGTCGCGGAGCGTATAGATCCTGCCCTGAAAAAAGCCCTGTCCGGGGAAGATCATGAAGTCATCCAGAGGTCATTTGGTCACGAGGACCTGTTTGGTGTAAAAATCGTGGTGGCTGCCACCAACGATGAAGCAGTGAACCAGGATGTCTACCGGGAAGCTAACAGTCGGCACCTGCCGGTGAATGTGGTGGATAATCCGGATCTTTGTGATTTTATTTTTCCTTCCATCGTAGACCGTTCTCCCCTTGTGGTGGCGGTGTCTTCCAGCGGTCAATCGCCCATGTTGGCCCGCCTGTTGCGCTCGCGCCTGGAAACCTTTATCCCTTCCGGTTATGGCCGGCTGGCAGGTTTCCTGGGCGGTTACCGGGAAAAGGTCAAGCAAGTGATACCGGACATGTCTGTACGCATGCGTTTCTGGGAAAAGATGCTGGGCGGGCCAGTAGCCGAGCAGATGATGGCAGGCAAAGCCGACGCGGCGAAACAGCTGCTGGATACGGCCCTGGTGAATGTGGATGCACTGTCAACGTCAGGAGAAGTGTATCTGGTGGGCGCTGGCCCCGGGGATCCTGACCTGCTGACATTCCGTGCCCTGCGTTTGATGCAGCAGGCCGATGTGGTGCTTTATGATCGCCTGGTTTCACCCGAGATCATGAACATGACCCGGCAGGATGCCGAAAAGATTCATGTGGGCAAACAGCGAAAGAACCACACTATGCCTCAGCAGGATATCAGCCGGTTGCTGGTGGAATTGGCCCGTCAGGGCAAACGGGTGTTGCGGCTGAAAGGGGGAGATCCTTTTATTTTTGGTCGTGGAGGCGAAGAGATCGCGGAACTGGCTGATGCCGGTATTCCTTTCCAGGTCGTGCCGGGCATTACGGCGGCTTCCGGTTGTGCGGCCTATGCCGGCATTCCCCTGACACACCGCGACTACTCCCAGTCGGTGCGCTTTGTAACCGGCCACCTGAAAAACGATACCTGTGATCTTGACTGGGATAACCTCGTAAAAGACGGACAGACCCTTGTTTTCTACATGGGACTGATCAGTCTGCCCATAATATGCGAGGAACTGGTGGCGCACGGGATGTCTGCCGATACCCCGATTGCTCTTATCCAACAGGGTACCACTCCCAATCAGCGGGTCTTAACCGGAACACTGGCGACTTTGCCGGATATTATCGCTGGGCAAGAGGTGCAGGCACCCACACTGATTATTGTGGGTGACGTGGTGAAGCTTCATGACAGGTTGAGCTGGGATTCGGGAAAGGATTTATAAGGATAAAAGGATAAAAGGCAGGCCGTTCAGCTAAAAAAGAGGGTACAGGGATACAAGGCAGACAGTTCAGGAAACAAGACGATTCTGCATTGTAGGTCGGCAGAGGCCGAAGCCTGTATGCCGACGGAAACTCTCAAATCCTGAATAACCTTCCTGGCATTTTTAGTAGACAGGCGATGTTCACGTTTTGCCGGGTTACCTTTTATCCCTTTATGCTTGTATGGATTATTACCCCTTTAACGGTTTTTTCTGCTTCCCTATAATCATCAAGGGTCTTTCCGATGCGGAGGATAAATCCCATGTCAGATTTAATGAACATCAGTGGTATTGGCCAGATTGCCATAGCCATTGCCGACCTGGAAAAATCCGTATATTTCTACGAGAAAATCCTGAAGCTGGAAAAACTGTTTGATGTACCGCCCAACATGGCGTTTTTCAATTGCGGCGGCGTGCGACTGATGCTGACAACGCTGCAGGGTCCAGAGGAAGATCACAGGACATCAGTCATTTATTACAGGATTTCCGGCATAGAGGATATCTTTGAGGAGCTGGCCAGTCTGCAGGTGGATATTGAAAGAACACCAGGAATGGCTGCAAAGATGGAAGACCATGAATTATGGATAGGCTTTATTCGGGACCCTGACGGTAACCTGCTTGGCCTGATGGAAGAGAAACCGCTCTGACCAGAGTAACACTTACTGACCGAGAAGCTGTATGTCCCAGCCTGTTATTCGTGAAGCCAATCCTGACGATATACCCGCCATTCTTCATTTCATCCATGAACTTGCCGTTTATGAAAAGCTGGCCCACGAAGTGGAAACCACCGCGCAGATGGTGGCCGAGACCATTTTCTGTGATCAGCCCAAAGCGCACTGCCTGATTTGTGACATGGACGGGGAAGCTGTCGGTTTTGCGATCTACTTCTATAACTACTCTACCTGGCGCGGGCAGTACGGCATTTACCTGGAGGACCTTTACGTGTCGCCGGAATATCGTGGCAGGGGTGCCGGCAAGGCGCTGCTCATTCATATCGCCGGGATCGCCGTGGCTAACAATTGCGGTCGTTTTGAATGGAGCGTGCTTGAATGGAATACCCCCAGTATTGAGTTCTATAAAGCTCTGGGTGCCAGGGAGATGTCGGACTGGCGTATATACCGGGTCGATGGGGAAGAGCTTGAGAGGCTGGCGGGGATGACGGGATAAACACGAAAAAGTGATCAAAGGATACAAGGAAAAAAATAATTAAAGTTAGCCGTCGCAGAACAGCATCACGAAACACTCATTAATCGTAATACAGGGAATACCATGAATTTTTCAGAATACGCAAAACAGATCGAGGCACTGGGTCGTGAACTGAGCCTGGAAGCCCTTGGCGGCACGCGCGCAGTTATAGAGCCCCTTTTGCCTGCCGACATGCTCGATGGAGTCGACGTGGTGCGTGATATCCACTACGGCGAACATGATCGTCATCGCCTGGATGTCTTCACCAAAGCAGGGGAGTCACACCTCAAACCGGTCCTGCTCTTTGTTCATGGTGGCGGGTTCATCGCCGGGGACAAGCACAGCGAAGGCAGTCCCTTTTACTCCAATATTCCAGCATGGGCCGTGAAAAACGGCTTTGCCGGGGTTAACATGACCTATCGCCTGGCACCGGACCATCCCTGGCCCGCGGGTAGCGAGGATATTCACCAGGCCGTGGCATGGATTCATGCCAACGGTCATTCCCACGGTCTGGATGCCAACAATATCATCCTCATGGGGCAGTCTGCCGGTGGTGCCCATACGGCCTGCTATCTGGCCCATCCCGATGTCCGTAACGGTAAACCACATGGCCTGAAAGGGGCCGTGCTGCTTTCGGCCGTTTATGACTACGTGACGATGCCAACCACGGAAAAGGAACTGGCCTATGTCGGCCCAGATGAAACCCTCTATCACCAGCGCTCTTCTCTGGAAGGCATGCTCGAAGTGGATATTCCCCTGCTGGTAACCATGGCAGAATTTGATCCACCGGCTTTTCATGCGCAGACCCTGAAGTTTCTCTATGCCTGGCAGGAAAAACATGGAGACCTGCCCTGGTTTGTCCATATGCTGGGCCAAAACCATTTGTCCGTGGCTCTTTACCTCGGACTGGAAGGGGACCTGCTGGGACCGCAGCTGAAACGCTTCATGCATGAGCACTTGTCATGACACAGGGCATAACGACATAAAGGCTCAGTGTTTTCAGTTTTTAGCCTTGAGCCATGTATTATTGAAACCATGATCTTCATCAGTCCCGACATCCGCCTTGGCGACCACGAAGTGGATTTCCAGGCCACGCTGTCCCAGGGTCCGGGTGGCCAGCATGTGAACAAGACGGCCACCGCGATCCAGCTGCGCTTTGATATCCATGCCTCATCCCTGCCACGGGACGTCAAGCAGCGCTTGTTGCGCCAGAATGACCACCGCATCAGCAAGGACGGTGTGATTGTCATCAAGGCCCAGGACGAGCGCAGCCAGCATCGCAACAAGGAAGAGTCCATACACAGACTCAAGCTGATGATCCGCCAGGCCCTGCATGTGCCGCGCAAACGCATTCCCACCAAACCGGGTAAAACGGCGGTACAGAAACGCCTGGACAGGAAGACCCAGAAGGGCATGAAGAAGCAGTTGAGGCAGAAACCACGGGTGTAACAACGGGCTATCCCCCTCCCGGATGAAAGAGGCAGGATTCAGGAGACAAAAAGTCGTCTTCAGGAACAATTTCTTTTTCCCGAATACGATGCTGCAAACAATGCCTAACTCTTTGCCTGTCCCTGAAAAGTTCCTCATGCATCCTGTCTCCTGTCACTTGTATTGGGATTCGCGGTCCAGCCCACGAATCGTTATAATCCGCGCACTTTAATTCCGAGAGTTATCACCATTCCCATGACTGAAGTCAGAACCCGTATCGCACCGTCTCCCACGGGCGATCCTCATGTCGGGACGGCCTATATTGCGCTGTTCAATCTGTGTTTTGCCCGTGCCAATGGAGGCAAGTTCATCCTGCGTATCGAGGATACCGACCAGGCGCGCAGCACCACCCAATCCGAGCAGGATATTTTCGATGCCCTGCGCTGGCTGCATCTGGACTGGGACGAAGGACCCGACAAGGGTGGTCCTCATGGACCCTATCGCCAGAGTGAACGTGGCCATATCTACCAGGAACATGTGCATAGGCTTGTCGACAGTGGCCATGCCTTTCCCTGCTTCTGTACCAGTGAACGCCTGGATGCCCTGAGGAAGGAGCAGCAGGCCAACAAGCAGCAACCGGGCTATGACGGCCACTGCCTGCACCTGTCAAAGGAAGAGGTGGCCGCTCGACTGGCGGCGAAGGAAGAACATGTGATTCGCATGACCCTGCCGCGGGAAGGCAAGTGCACCGTCAAAGACATGCTGCGTGGGGATATTGAAATCGACTGGCAGCAGATCGACATGCAGGTACTGATGAAATCCGACGGTATGCCCACCTACCACCTGGCCAACGTAGTGGATGATCACCTGATGGGCATCACCCATGTTATCCGCGGGGAAGAGTGGATCACTTCCGCCCCGAAACACCTGAAACTGTATGAATACTTTGGCTGGGAAGCGCCCGTCTTTGTCCACATGCCGCTGCTGCGCAACGCGGACAAGAGCAAGCTTTCCAAGCGCAAGAATCCTACCTCCATCGGCTACTACCAGAAGATGGGTTACCTGCCGGAAGCGGTGGTGAACTTCCTGGGGATGATGGGTTGGACCATGCCTCACGGGGAAGGGGAGCAGGCCGAGGAAATCTTCAGCGTGCAGGAAATGGTAGAACACTTCGATATCAACCGCGTGCACCTCGGCGGCCCCGTGTTCGATACCGAGAAGCTGGATTGGCTCAATGGCCGCTATCTGCGTGAAAAAATCTCTGATGAGGAATTCATCCAGCGGTTTGGTGAGTGGGCCTTCGACCCCGCCGTCATGCACCAGATCGTTCCCCTCATCAAGCAGCGAGTGGAACGTTTCAGTGACGTAGCGCCACTGGCCGGCTTTTTCATCAGCGGTCTGCCGAAAATCACGGAAGCAGACTTCGAGCACAAGAAAGTGGATCTGGAAACAGCAAAGAAAATCCTCCAGTTCATTGCCTGGGCCATGGAAAACCTGCCGGAATGGCACAGGGACCGAGTGGAAGGTCTGTTGATGAGCCTGGCCGAGCAGATGGATATCAAGATCCGGGACTTCCTGTTCCCTGTTTTCATCGCCATTGCCGGCACCAATGTTTCCACTTCGGTGATCGACTCCATTGCTGTCATCGGCAAGGACATGACCAGGGCAAGACTGCGCCACGGCATAGAGGTGCTCGGTGGCGTATCGAAAAAGGGCCAGAAGAAGCTGGAAAGTGAATTTAGGGGAATTGATATATAAGACCCCGATTCAGGATGCAGGAGACAGGATGCAAGAGGTCTGGATGAGGGCATAAGGGCATCCCCAAATCTGAAGAAATGCCCTCAAGCGCCCGTAATCATTAAAGTTCTTGACAGGACTCAGGGTACTCCCTAGAATGCGCGTCTTTGCTGTTCCGTGACAGCAGATGCCCTCAAAAGCTGGACTTATTTGACGGCATTTTTGAGTGAAAAGCGGGGCCATAGCTCAGCTGGGAGAGCGCAACGCTGGCAGCGTTGAGGTCAGGAGTTCGATCCTCCTTGGCTCCACCACTCAAACTTCTCTTTACAGGATTCCTTGCAAGAGAAACTCAGTTTTAGTCCCCTTCGTCTAGAGGCCTAGGACACCGGGTTTTCATCCCGGCAACAGGGGTTCGAAACCCCTAGGGGACGCCATAAAAGAAACCCTCGCACCTTGCGGTGCGGGGGTTTTTTTATGGGTCCACGCGGGGTTGCAGAACCCCTTGGGTTCGAAAGGCTCAAGCGACCTTTCGAAGAAAGTCGCTTGTCGCCGCAGACGCGCGCTTTCTAGCGCGCCCTACTGGCCAGGGTGCTGGCCAGAGGGTAAATCGCGGTAGCGATTTATCAAACCCCTACGGGAATTCGTTTCGAAGCCCCGGGTTCAACAGGCTCAGTTGTCCTTTTGCGAAGGACAACTGCCGCCGCAGACGCGCGCTTTTCAGTGTGCCGACCACGTCAGCAGAGCTGACGAGTCGGTGAATTACGGTAGTGATTCATCAAGCCCCCAGGAGGATTGCGCAGTAATCCCCGGGACGCAAACTATGCAGCTTCGATAAAACTCATCAGAGAATCATGCGTTTTAGTTATTGAACTCTCTGATCAAGTTTAGTCTTGCCCAACTGATTTTGTTATCTTTTGTACTGTTCCTTTCTTATTTTACATGTGACACTCAAATACCCAGCAAAGCCCTTACTTTGTTATATGGATAGAATCGCAACGCCAGGGAACTCCAGGCTTTATTCCCCACCAAAAAATGAAAATCTGCATGTAAGCATGCATACACATGCAGAAGAATATTTTTGAAATTTGATTGGTTTTTAAGGTGTTAAGAGATTTATTTTATATGTACCCTTATGCGCATGTGAGCATGCGCAGTATAAGCAGTATAAAATGTTATCTACATTCTGGTGCAAACCCTCATGCTAAGTCTGAAACTGTGTCCTGAAGTGCAGCTATGGTGGTTACCACCACATTCCACCTTCCATAACCGAACACTCCAATATGCCCAATTCCCATAACCTTCAACGTTTCCTTTCTGCCCAGGGCGATAACATCGACACTGTTCTGCGCGAGCTTTCCGACGGCAAAAAACTCACGCACTGGATGTGGTGCATCTTTCCACAGATTCAGGGGCTGGGGCGAAGTGCTACTGCTGAACTCTATGCTATCCAGAGCAAGGACGAGGCAATCGCCTATCTGTATCATCCGGTACTGGGTCCATGACTTGTTCAATGTACCAAAACAGTCAATGGCCATGCTCATCTCACGGCGGAGCAGATATTCGGTTATACCGATACCTTGAAATTTCGCTCCTGCGTGACATTGTTTGAGAAGGTGGCCAGCGATAAAACTCCCTTCACGGAAGCCTTGAAGAAGTTTTATAGAGGGGAACCTGATGCACGCACACTTTTGATTCTTGATGAATTTACCACCCATAGCGGACATATCGTTTCACCGGAATAAAGTGGCGATTGCGCGGGAAAAAAGCCAAGGCCTTTTGTCCGACAAAACTCAGAACCCAAAACCCAAAACCCAAAACCCAAAACCCAAAACCCAAAACCCAAAACCCAAAACACATAATGCAGATCAAATACCCCAGGTATCCTTTGGGCATACAATCAACCATGAGCTGGTTTGCAGAGTGATACATGCCAG